>ERZ1027269.142-NODE-142-length-28713-cov-6.009177_pt1 | contig 28713 bp, 20 predicted proteins | sample MGYA00519471_ERZ1027269 | MGnify/ENA primary metagenome ERZ1027269 (study PRJEB26926, sample SAMN06164687) | human gut metagenome | biome: ENVO:00009003; feature: ENVO:2100002; material: ENVO:00002003 | host: Homo sapiens | place: USA | collected 2012 ...
CACCTATTAAGTCGTCGGCAGCGTCAGATGTGTATAAGAGACAGCACTTAACATATGAACTACATAAAAGATTACACACTCTTATCCCCGTACCTGACAGCCCCTTGTTTTTCAGCTATCAGCTATTTTTAACACTTAAAAATTAGCATCTGTCTGCGTCAGAGGTTACGTCTCTGGGGGCGTCGTTGTGCTTGTAGTATAATAAATAAAATGGAGTGTCATAAAGTGGATAAGGTTTTAGATTCAGCGATCCTTTCTTCGGCAAATAAAAGAAAGGGTATCCTTGCCATTGGCGCGCATCCTGACGATATAGAATTAGGCTGTGGCGCATCGCTAGCTCGCCTTGCGCAAAAAGGAATTTATATTGCTACCGTGGTGATGACTACCGGTAATTCTGGCGTAGATGGAATAATCGATCGCCACGAAGAATCACGCAACGCTCTAAAGATATTAGGGTGCCACCAAACTATTCATCTTAATTTTGCTGACACCCGCGCTCATTTACAGCTCAATGATATGATTTCTGCCCTGGAAAACATCATAAAAAATCAAATTCCCTCTGATGTTGAAATTATACGTGTATATACCATGCATGATGCTGACCGCCATCAGGATCATCTTGCAGTCTATCAAGCCTCAATGGTTGCCTGTCGCGCTATTCCGCAAATTCTCGGCTATGAAACACCAAGTACCTGGCTTTCATTTATGCCTCAGGTTTTTGAATCCGTGAAAGAAGAATATTTTTCTCTTAAACTGACTGCGTTAAAAAAACATAAAAGTCAGAGCCAGCGAGATTATATGCGCCCGGAGCGTCTGCGTGCAGTTGCTCAATTTCGCGGGCAACAGGTCAATAGCGATCTGGGTGAAGGTTTTGTTATTCATAAAATGATTCTTTGAGCAAATTGCATGAAAACCTGGATCTTTATATGTATGGCCGTAGCAATATTGCTATGGTTTCTGAGTACGTTAAGGCGTAAGCCCAGCCAAAAGAAAGGCTGTATTGACGCCATTATACCTGCTTATAACGAAGGCCCGTGTCTGGCGCAGTCACTGGATAATCTGCTGCGTAACCCTTATTTTTGCCGGGTAATTTGCGTTAACGACGGCTCCACGGACAATACCGAAGCGGTCATGGCGGAAGTCAAACGCAAATGGGGCGACCGCTTTGTTGCCGTCACGCAAAAAAATACCGGTAAAGGTGGTGCGCTGATGAATGGCCTCAATTACGCCACCTGCGATCAGGTTTTTTTAAGTGATGCCGACACCTATGTTCCGCCCGATCAAGACGGAATGGGCTATATGCTGGCGGAAATTGAGCGTGGCGCTGATGCCGTAGGCGGCATTCCCTCTACTGCGTTGAAAGGCGCGGGTCTGTTACCACACATCCGCGCGACCGTAAAGTTGCCGATGATTGTTATGAAGCGCACGCTACAGCAGCTTCTGGGCGGCGCACCGTTTATCATCAGCGGTGCCTGCGGGATGTTCCGTACTGATGTATTGCGTAAGTTCGGTTTCTCGGATCGTACTAAAGTCGAAGACCTTGATCTCACCTGGACATTGGTGGCAAACGGCTATCGTATTCGGCAGGCGAATCGCTGCATCGTATACCCACAGGAATGCAACAGCCCGCGTGAGGAATGGCGTCGCTGGCGGCGTTGGATTGTGGGCTACGCGGTCTGTATGCGCCTGCATAAAAGACTTTTATTTAGCCGCTTCGGTATCTTCAGTATATTTCCTATGCTGTTGGTTGTGCTTTATGGCGTTGGGATTTATCTCACTACCTGGTTTAATGAATTCATCACCACCGGGCCACATGGTGTGGTGTTGGCAATGTTCCCGCTTATCTGGGTCGGCGTAGTTTGTGTTATTGGTGCATTTAGCGCCTGGTTTCATCGTTGCTGGTTGTTGGTGCCTTTAGCACCGCTTTCCGTTGTGTATGTATTATTAGCTTATGCCATCTGGATTATTTATGGACTTATTGCCTTTTTTACTGGACGCGAACCTCAGCGCGACAAACCCACCCGCTATTCCGCACTGGTGGAAGCGTCAACCGCTTATTCCCACCCTTCTGTCACAGGAACTGAAAAACTTTCTGAAGCTTAATGTTAAAGAGAAAAATATTCAGATTGCAGACCAGGTGATTATTGATGAAAGTGCCGGTGAGGTTGTTATCGGCGCGAATACCCGTATTTGCCACGGTGCCGTTATTCAGGGTCCGGTAGTGATTGGCGCAAACTGCCTGATAGGTAATTATGCGTTTATTCGTCCTGGCACAATAATCAGCAATGGCGTAAAAATTGGTTTTGCCACCGAAATTAAAAATGCGGTTATTGAAGCGGAAGCAACGATTGGTCCGCAATGCTTTATTGCCGACTCGGTAGTTGCAAACCAGGCATATTTGGGCGCACAAGTACGAACCAGTAATCATCGTCTGGATGAACAGCCCGTGTCTGTTCGAACTCCAGATGGAATTATCGCTACCGGATGCGATAAATTAGGTTGTTATATCGGGCAGCGTTCACGCCTTGGCGTACAAGTTATTATTTTGCCTGGGCGAATTATTTCCCCGAACACGCAACTTGGCCCGCGCGTGATTGTAGAACGTAATTTACCTACCGGAACTTATTCACTCCGACAAGAACTTATCCGTACAGGAGATTAAAATGATAAAACGGACGTTATTAGCGGCGGCAATTTTTAGCGCATTACCCGTTTATGCCGGGTTAACTTCCATTACCGCGGGCTACGATTTTACCGATTATTCTGGCGATCATGGCAACCGTAATTTAGCGTATGCTGAACTGGTGGCGAAAGTTGAAAACGCAACGCTGCTTTTTAATCTTTCCCAGGGGCGTCGTGATTATGAAACTGAACATTTCAATGCCACTCGCGGCCAGGGTGCAGTCTGGTACAAATGGAATAACTGGCTGACAACCCGAACGAGTATTGCCTTTGCGGATAATACGCCGGTCTTTGCCTGCCAGGATTTTCGTCAGGATATTAGCCTGGCCCTGTTGCCAAAAACGCTTTTCACGACCGGTTATCGCTACACTAAATATTACGATGATGTCGAAGTCGATGCCTGGCAAGGCGGCATATCACTCTATACTAGCCCGGTGATCACCAGCTATCGCTATACCCACTATGACTCCAGCGATGCAGGTGGTAGTTACAGCAATATGATTTCCGTGCGTCTGAATGACCCGCGCGGCACTGGTTACACGCAACTATGGCTAAGCCGCGGAACAGGTGCTTACACCTACGACTGGACGCCAGAAACACGCTACGGCAGCATGAAGAGCATCAGTTTGCAACGTATTCAACCGCTGACTGAGCAACTTAATCTCGGGTTGACGGCAGGTAAAGTGTGGTACGACACCCCAACCGATGATTATAACGGTCTGCAACTTGCAGCCCATCTGACCTGGAAATTCTGATTCCTTCTGCCGCCCGCTATCCGGGGCGGCCTTCCCTGCAGATTAGCCCCCCCCCTTTCCTCTTTGTTTTCCGACTACATTCACCGGATAAATTTTATTCTCCAGTGTTATATACTATAGGGGGGTATGCATTGACATATAGCATACCCCCCTATAGTATATTGCATGCAGATGATGAGGTGCGAAATGCCCAGTACTCCGGAAGAGAAGAAAAAGGTCCTTACTCGAGTTCGTCGTATTCGGGGGCAGATTGATGCTCTGGAACGGTCGCTGGAGGGTGATGCCGAATGCCGTGCCATACTCCAACAGATCGCTGCCGTTCGGGGCGCGGCTAACGGGCTGATGGCAGAAGTGCTTGAAAGCCATATCCGGGAAACGTTTGACCGAAATGACTGCTACAGCCGCGAAGTCAGCCAATCCGTTGACGACACTATTGAACTGGTTCGTGCCTATCTTAAATAGCTGAATCTATTACCATATTGAGGAAGAGCGAGAGATGAAATCACGTGCTGCCGTTGCATTTGCTCCCGGTAAACCGCTGGAAATCGTTGAAATTGACGTTGCACCACCGAAAAAAGGTGAAGTGCTGATTAAAGTCACCCATACCGGTGTTTGCCATACCGACGCATTTACCCTCTCCGGCGATGACCCGGAAGGTGTCTTCCCGGTGGTTCTCGGTCACGAAGGGGCCGGGGTTGTAGTTGAAGTCGGTGAAGGGGTAACCAGCGTCAAACCTGGCGACCATGTGATCCCGCTTTACACCGCAGAGTGCGGCGAGTGTGAGTTCTGTCGTTCTGGCAAAACTAACCTGTGTGTCGCGGTTCGCGAAACGCAGGGCAAAGGCTTGATGCCAGACGGCACCACCCGTTTTTCTTACAACGGGCAGCCGCTTTATCACTACATGGGATGCTCAACATTCAGTGAATACACCGTGGTAGCGGAAGTGTCTCTGGCCAAAATTAATCCAGAAGCGAACCATGAACACGTCTGCCTGCTGGGCTGTGGCGTGACCACCGGTATTGGCGCGGTACACAACACAGCTAAAGTCCAGCCAGGTGATTCTGTTGCCGTGTTTGGTCTTGGCGCGATTGGTCTGGCAGTGGTTCAGGGCGCGCGTCAGGCGAAAGCGGGACGGATTATCGCTATCGATACCAACCCGAAGAAATTCGAACTGGCGCGTCGCTTCGGTGCCACCGACTGCATTAACCCGAATGACTACGACAAACCGATTAAAGATGTCCTGCTGGATATCAACAAATGGGGTATCGACCATACCTTTGAATGCATCGGTAACGTCAACGTGATGCGTGCGGCGCTGGAAAGTGCGCACCGCGGCTGGGGTCAATCGGTGATCATCGGTGTCGCAGGATCTGGTCAGGAAATCTCCACCCGTCCATTCCAGTTGGTCACCGGTCGCGTATGGAAAGGTTCCGCGTTTGGCGGCGTGAAAGGTCGTTCCCAGTTACCGGGTATGGTTGAAGATGCGATGAAAGGTGATATCGATCTGGAACCGTTTGTCACGCATACCATGAGCCTGGATGAAATTAATGACGCCTTCGACCTGATGCATGAAGGTAAATCCATTCGAACCGTAATTCGTTACTGATTTCCCGCTGGTTTACCCCGTCCAGTTCAGATGGGGTTCTTAATACTCTCCCCGGGCAGCCGTCCGGGGGATTAACCGTGAGATAATGACTGATGGAACTCATTGAAAAACATGCCAGCTTTGGCGGCTGGCAAAATGTGTATCGGCATTATTCCCAATCACTGAAATGTGAAATGAATGTCGGCGTCTATCTCCCACCAAAAGCCGAGAATGAAAAATTGCCGGTGTTGTACTGGCTTTCAGGCCTGACCTGCAACGAGCAGAATTTCATTACTAAATCGGGGATGCAGCGTTACGCGGCTGAGCACAACATTATTGTTGTTGCGCCGGACACCAGTCCGCGAGGCAGTCATGTCGCAGATGCTGACCGTTACGATCTCGGGCAAGGTGCCGGGTTTTACCTGAACGCGACGCAAGCGCCGTGGAATGAACATTACAAAATGTATGACTATATCCGCAACGAGCTGCCGAATTTAGTGATGCATCATTTTCCAGCAACGGCCAGAAAGTCTATCTCAGGTCATTCTATGGGCGGGCTGGGCGCGCTGGTGCTGGCGTTACGTAACCCAGATGAATATGCCAGCGTCTCGGCGTTTTCGCCCATTGTCTCCCCATCGCAAGTACCGTGGGGACAGCAAGCCTTTGCCGCATATCTTGGTGAAAATAAAGATGCCTGGTTGGATTACGACCCGGTGAGTCTTATTTCACAAGGTCAACGCGTTGCGGAAATCATGGTTGATCAGGGGTTGAGTGATGATTTTTACGCAGAACAACTGCGGACTTCAAATCTTGAAAAGATCTGCCAGGAGATGAATATCAAGACGTTAATCCGTTATCACGAGGGTTATGATCACAGCTATTATTTTGTCTCCAGTTTTATTGGCGAGCATATTGCGTACCACGCCAATAAACTGAATATGCGTTGAGCATCCGCGCACGCATGCCGGATGCGGCGTAAACGCCTTATCCGGCCTACATTTCACCCGTAAGCCGTAGGCCTGATAAGACGCGAAAAGCGTCGCATCAGGCATCTGCGCACGGCTGCCGGATGCGGCGTGAACGCCTTATCCGGCCTACACTTCGCCCGTAAACCGTAGGCCTGATAAGACTCGCAAAGCGTCGCATCAGGCATCTGCACACGATTTATCTATGTTTACCACATCAAATCATCAGGCACTTTGAAGTCGGCATACGGATCGTCTTCATCCTGCTCTTCGGCGCTGAGCGCGCTGTGCAACACAATACTGCTGGCATCACGCTGAGCAATTTTATCGGCAACGCTGGCGGGAATAATGGCGTATTCACCTTCGTTATTGTTATCGACCAACAAGCGGGCAATCGCCAGACGACCATTAATCAACTGCGTTTGCGTGATTTTATCGACAAAGATTTTCTTAATCAGATTGCCGTCAGTGAAGTTAAAACCAATATCGCCATTGGCAATGGTAATTCGGTTCATTTCAATGAGCTGCTTCACCTGGGCTTTATATTCTTTCGCCAACGCCGCTTGTTTTTGTTGCTCGCTAAGCTGTTTATCACGCTCAAGCTGTGCCTTTTTATTTTCTTCTACCGCCGCCCGAGCTTCACGCGCCTGAACACGCGATTTTTTCGCCGTTCTCTCGACCTTCGCCGCTTTTTTGCTGGTGACTAGTCCCGCTTTGAGCAACTGCTCTTGTAAGGTAAGTTTTGCCATCTTTGTTTCCAAACCCGCTGAATAATTTTTAGCGAGTATACCTGTAAACGCCGTAGGTGTATTGGCGTGGGTTTTCTCTCACCTGTGACCTGGCGTCAGCATTTTAAATCTCACTTCGGCGTCAGCCCCGCCGAATGGCGCAAAACCTTTCGCGGTATGGCATGATAGCGCCCGGAAGAGAGTCAATTCAGGGTGGTGAATGTGAAACCAGTAACGCTATACGATGTCGCAGAGTATGCCGGTGTCTCTTATCAGACCGTTTCCCGCGTGGTGAACCAGGCCTGCCACGTTTCTGCGAAAACGCGGGAAAAAGTGGAAGCGGCGATGGCGGAGCTGAATTACATTCCCAACCGCGTGGCACAACAACTGGCGGGCAAACAGTCGTTGCTGATTGGCGTTGCCACCTCCAGTCTGGCCCTGCACGCGCCGTCGCAAATTGTTGCGGCGATAAAATCTCGCGCCGATCAATTGGGTGCCAGCGTGGTGGTGTCGATGGTTGAACGAAGCGGCGTCGAAGCCTGTAAAGCGGCGGTGCACAATCTTCTCGCGCAACGCGTCAGTGGACTGATCATTAACTATCCGCTGGATGACCAGGATGCCATTGCTGTGGAAGCTGCCTGCGCTAATGTTCCGGCGTTATTTCTTGATGTCTCTGACCAGACTCCCATCAACAGTATTATTTTCTCCCATGAAGACGGTACGCGACTGGGCGTGGAGCACCTGGTCGCATTGGGTCACCAGCAAATCGCGCTGTTAGCAGGCCCATTAAGTTCTGTCTCGGCGCGTCTGCGTCTGGCGGGCTGGTATAAATATCTCACACGCAATCAAATTCAGCCGATAACAGAACGGGAAGGCGACTGGAGTGCCATGTCCGGTTTTCAACAAACCATGCAAATGCTAAATGAGGGCATCGTTCCCACTGCGATGCTGGTTGCCAACGATCAGATGGCGCTGGGCGCAATGCGCGCCATTACCGAGTCCGGGCTGCGCGTTGGTGCGGATATCTCGGTAGTGGGATACGACGATACCGAAGACAGCTCGTGTTATATCCCGCCGTTAACCACCATCAAACAGGATTTTCGCCTGCTGGGGCAAACCAGCGTGGACCGCTTGCTGCAACTCTCTCAGGGCCAGGCGGTGAAGGGCAATCAGCTGTTGCCCGTCTCACTGGTGAAAAGAAAAACCACCCTTCCGCCCAATACGCAAACCGCCTCTCCCCGCGCGTTGGCCGATTCATTAATGCAGCTGGCACGACAAGTTTCCCGACTGGAAAGCAGGCAGTGAGCGCAACACAATTAATGTGAGTCAGCTCACTCATTAGGCACCCCAGTCTTTACACTCTATGTGTCCGGCTCGTATGTTGTGTGAAATTGTGAGCGGATAACAATTTCACACAGGATACAGCTATGACTATGATTACGGATTCTCTGGCCGTCGTATTACAACGTCGTGACTGGGAAAACCCTGGCGTTACCCAACTTAATCGCCTTGCGGCACATCCCCCTTTCGCCAGCTGGCGTAATAGCGAAGAGGCCCGCACCGATCGCCCTTCCCAACAGTTGCGCAGCCTGAATGGCGAATGGCGCTTTGCCTGGTTTCCGGCACCAGAAGCGGTGCCGGAAAGCTGGCTGGAGTGCGATCTTCCTGACGCCGATACTGTCGTCGTCCCCTCAAACTGGCAGATGCACGGTTACGATGCGCCTATCTACACCAACGTGACCTATCCCATTACGGTCAATCCGCCGTTTGTTCCCGCGGAGAATCCGACAGGTTGTTACTCGCTCACATTTAATGTTGATGAAAGCTGGCTACAGGAAGGCCAGACGCGAATTATTTTTGATGGCGTTAACTCGGCGTTTCATCTGTGGTGCAACGGGCGCTGGGTCGGTTACGGCCAGGACAGCCGTTTGCCGTCTGAATTTGACCTGAGCGCATTTTTACGCGCCGGAGAAAACCGCCTCGCGGTGATGGTGCTGCGCTGGAGTGACGGCAGTTATCTGGAAGATCAGGATATGTGGCGGATGAGCGGCATTTTCCGTGACGTCTCGTTGCTGCATAAACCGACCACGCAAATCAGCGATTTCCAAGTTACCACTCGCTTTAATGATGATTTCAGCCGCGCGGTACTGGAGGCAGAAATTCAGATGTACGGCGAGCTGCGCGATGAACTGCGGGTGACGGTTTCTTTGTGGCAGGGTGAAACGCAGGTCGCCAGAGGCACCGCGCCTTTCGGCGGTGAAATTATCGATGAGCGTGGCGGTTATGCCGATCGCGTCACGCTACGCCTGAACGTTGAAAATCCGGAACTGTGGAGCGCCGAAATCCCGAATCTCTATCGTGCGGTGGTTGAACTGCACACCGCCGACGGCACGCTGATTGAAGCAGAAGCCTGCGATGTCGGTTTCCGCGAGGTGCGGATTGAAAATGGTCTGCTGCTGCTGAACGGCAAGCCGTTGCTGATTCGCGGCGTTAACCGTCACGAGCATCATCCTCTGCATGGTCAGGTCATGGATGAGCAGACGATGGTGCAGGATATCCTGCTGATGAAGCAGAACAACTTTAACGCCGTGCGCTGTTCGCATTATCCGAACCATCCGCTGTGGTACACGCTGTGCGACCGCTACGGCCTGTATGTGGTGGATGAAGCCAATATTGAAACCCACGGCATGGTGCCAATGAATCGTCTGACCGATGATCCGCGCTGGCTACCCGCGATGAGCGAACGCGTAACGCGGATGGTGCAGCGCGATCGTAATCACCCGAGTGTGATCATCTGGTCGCTGGGGAATGAGTCAGGCCACGGCGCTAATCACGACGCACTCTATCGCTGGATCAAATCTGTCGATCCTTCCCGCCCGGTACAGTATGAAGGCGGCGGAGCCGACACCACGGCCACCGATATTATTTGCCCGATGTACGCGCGCGTGGATGAAGACCAGCCCTTCCCGGCTGTGCCAAAATGGTCCATCAAAAAATGGCTTTCGCTGCCTGGAGAAATGCGCCCGCTGATCCTTTGCGAATATGCCCACGCGATGGGTAACAGTCTTGGCGGCTTCGCTAAATACTGGCAGGCGTTTCGTCAGTACCCCCGTTTACAGGGCGGCTTCGTCTGGGACTGGGTGGATCAGTCGCTGATTAAATATGATGAAAACGGCAACCCGTGGTCGGCTTACGGCGGTGATTTTGGCGATACGCCGAACGATCGCCAGTTCTGTATGAACGGTCTGGTCTTTGCCGACCGCACGCCGCATCCGGCGCTGACGGAAGCAAAACACCAACAGCAGTATTTCCAGTTCCGTTTATCCGGGCGAATCATCGAAGTGACCAGCGAATACCTGTTCCGTCATAGCGATAACGAACTCCTGCACTGGTCGGTGGCGCTGGATGGCAAGCCGCTGGCAAGCGGTGAAGTGCCTCTGGATGTTGGCCCGCAAGGTAAGCAGTTGATTGAACTGCCTGAACTGCCGCAGCCGGAGAGCGCCGGACAACTCTGGCTAACGGTACGCGTAGTGCAACCAAACGCGACCGCATGGTCAGAAGCCGGACACATCAGCGCCTGGCAGCAATGGCGTCTGGCGGAAAACCTCAGCGTGACACTCCCCTCCGCGTCCCACGCCATCCCTCAACTGACCACCAGCGGAACGGATTTTTGCATCGAGCTGGGTAATAAGCGTTGGCAATTTAACCGCCAGTCAGGCTTTCTTTCACAGATGTGGATTGGCGATGAAAAACAACTGCTGACCCCGCTGCGCGATCAGTTCACCCGTGCGCCGCTGGATAACGACATTGGCGTAAGTGAAGCGACCCGCATTGACCCTAACGCCTGGGTCGAACGCTGGAAGGCGGCAGGCCATTACCAGGCCGAAGCGGCGTTGTTGCAGTGCACGGCAGATACACTTGCCGACGCGGTGCTGATTACGACCGCCCACGCGTGGCAGCATCAGGGGAAAACCTTATTTATCAGCCGGAAAACCTACCGGATTGATGGACACGGCGAGATGGTCGTCAGTGTAGGTGTTGAAGTAGCGAGCGATACACCGCATCCGGCGCGGATTGGCCTGACCTGCCAGCTGGCGCAGGTCGCAGAGCGGGTAAACTGGCTCGGCCTGGGGCCGCAAGAAAACTATCCCGACCGCCTTACTGCAGCCAGTTTTGACCGCTGGGATCTGCCATTGTCAGACATGTATACCCCGTACGTCTTCCCGAGCGAAAACGGTCTGCGCTGCGGGACGCGCGAATTGAATTATGGCCCACACCAGTGGCGCGGCGACTTCCAGTTCAACATCAGCCGCTACAGCCAACAACAACTGATGGAAACCAGCCATCGCCATCTGCTGCACGCGGAAGAAGGCACATGGCTGAATATCGACGGTTTCCATATGGGGATTGGTGGCGACGACTCCTGGAGCCCGTCAGTATCGGCGGAATTCCAGCTGAGCGCCGGTCGCTACCATTACCAGTTGGTCTGGTGTCAAAAATAATAATAACCGGGCAGGCTATGTCTGCCCGTATTTCGCGTAAGGAAATCCATTATGTACTATTTAAAAAACACAAACTTTTGGATGTTCGGTTTATTCTTTTTCTTTTACTTTTTTATCATGGGGGCCTACTTCCCGTTTTTCCCGATTTGGCTACATGACATCAACCATATCAGCAAAAGTGATACGGGTATTATTTTTGCCGCTATTTCTCTGTTCTCGCTATTATTCCAACCGCTGTTTGGTCTGCTTTCTGACAAACTCGGGCTGCGCAAATACCTGCTGTGGATTATTACCGGCATGTTAGTGATGTTTGCGCCGTTCTTTATTTTTATCTTCGGACCACTGTTACAATACAACATTTTAGTAGGATCGATTGTTGGTGGTATTTATCTTGGCTTTTGTTTTAACGCCGGTGCGCCAGCAGTAGAGGCATTTATCGAGAAAGTCAGCCGTCGCAGTAATTTCGAATTTGGTCGCGCGCGGATGTTTGGCTGTGTTGGCTGGGCGCTGTGTGCCTCGATTGTCGGCATCATGTTCACCATCAATAATCAGTTTGTTTTCTGGCTGGGTTCTGGCTGTGCACTCATCCTCGCCGTTTTACTCTTTTTCGCCAAAACGGATGCGCCCTCTTCAGCCACGGTTGCCAATGCGGTAGGTGCCAACCATTCGGCATTTAGCCTTAAGCTGGCGCTGGAACTGTTCAGACAGCCAAAACTGTGGTTTTTGTCACTGTATGTTATTGGCGTTTCCTGCACCTACGATGTTTTTGACCAACAGTTTGCTAATTTCTTTACTTCGTTTTTTGCTACCGGTGAACAGGGTACGCGGGTATTTGGCTACGTAACGACAATGGGCGAATTACTTAATGCCTCGATTATGTTCTTTGCGCCCCTGATCATTAATCGCATCGGTGGGAAAAATGCCCTGCTGCTGGCTGGCACTATTATGTCTGTACGTATTATTGGCTCATCGTTCGCCACCTCAGCGCTGGAAGTGGTTATTCTGAAAACGCTGCATATGTTTGAAGTACCGTTCCTGCTGGTGGGCTGCTTTAAATATATTACCAGCCAGTTTGAAGTGCGTTTTTCAGCGACGATTTATCTGGTCTGTTTCTGCTTCTTTAAGCAACTGGCGATGATTTTTATGTCTGTACTGGCGGGCAATATGTATGAAAGCATCGGTTTCCAGGGCGCTTATCTGGTGCTGGGTCTGGTGGCGCTGGGCTTCACTTTAATTTCCGTGTTCACGCTTAGCGGCCCCGGCCCGCTTTCTCTACTGCGTCGTCAGGTGAATGAAGTCGCTTAAGCAATCAATGTCGGATGCGGCGCGAGCGCCTTATCCGACCAACATATCAGGGCGGAATGATCGCAATGAACATGTCGATGACAGAAAGAATAAAAGCAGGCAAGCTATTTACCGATATGTGCGAAGGCTTACCTGAAAAAAGACTTCGTGGAAAAACGTTAATGTATGAGTTTAATCACTCGCATCCATCAGAAGTTGATAAAAGAGAAAGTCTGATTAAAGAAATGTTTGCCACGGTAGGGGAAAACGCCTGGGTAGAACCCCCCGTCTATTTCTCTTACGGTTCCAACATCTATATAGGCCGCAATTTTTATGCAAATTTCAATTTAACCATTGTCGACGACTACACGGTAACGATCGGTGATAACGTACTGATTGCACCCAACGTTACTCTTTCCGTTACGGGACACCCGGTACACCATGAATTGAGAAAAAACGGAGAGATGTACTCTTTTCCGATAACGATTGGCAATAACGTCTGGATCGGAAGTCATGTGGTTATTAATCCAGGCGTCACCATCGGGGATAATTCTGTTATTGGCGCGGGTAGTGTCGTCACAAAAGACATTCCACCAAACGTCGTGGCTGCTGGCGTTCCTTGTCGGGTTATTCGCGAAATAAACGACCGGGATAAGCAATATTATTTCAAAGATTTTAAAGTTGAGTCTTCAGTTTAAATAAGCAAAATTGCCTGATGCGCTCCGCTTATCAGGCCTACAATTTCAGAGATCTACGTAGGCCGGATAAGGTGTTCACGCCGCATCCGGCATAAACTACGCTCGCGGTAACCCAGCCGATTACCGTTTGTAATCGATGGCTTCTGGCTGCTCCAGATATACGGTGATTTGTGCCGGTTGTGTGCTGGCAATCACCTTGCCGCCACGTACCGAATAACGTACCGGAACCTGACGGCGCAGCGCATCAAACCCATTTTCAGCCGGCAGGATAATCAGGTTGGCGCTGTTTCCGGCGGCAATGCCGTAATCCTGCAAATTCAACGTCCTGGCGCTGTGGTGGGTGATTAAATTCAGGCCGTCGTTAATCTGCCCGTAGCCCATCAGCTGGCAAACATGCAGCCCCATATGCAGCACTTGCAGCATATTCGCCGTTCCCAGCGGATACCACGGATCGAAGACATCATCGTGACCAAAGCAGACGTTAATGTCGGACTTCAGCATCTCTTTAACGCGCGTGATGCCGCGACGTTTTGGATACGTATCGAAACGTCCTTGCAGATGAATATTGACCAACGGGTTGGCGACAAAGTTAATACCGGACATTTTCAGCAAGCGGAACAGGCGTGAGGTATACGCCCCGTTATAGGAGTGCATTGCCGTGGTGTGGCTGGCGGTGACTCGCGCACCCATGCCTTCACGGTGCGCCAGGGCAGCAACGGTTTCGACAAAGCGCGACTGCTCGTCATCGATCTCATCACAGTGAACGTCGATGAGACAGTCGTATTTTTGCGCCAGGGCGAAGGTTTTATGCAGCGACTCCACGCCGTATTCACGGGTAAATTCAAAATGCGGAATCGCCCCCACTACATCTGCCCCTAAGCGTAACGCCTCTTCCAGCAACGCTTCACCGTTGGGATACGACAAAATCCCTTCCTGAGGGAAGGCGACGATTTGCAGATCAATCCACGGCGCGACTTCCTGCTTCACTTCCAGCATTGCTTTCAGCGCGGTCAGCGTTGCGTCCGAAACATCGACATGGGTACGCACATGCTGAATGCCGTTGGCAATCTGCCATTTCAGCGTTTGCCATGCGCGTTGTTTCACATCGTCATGGGTTAATAACGCTTTGCGCTCGGCCCAGCGTTCAATGCCTTCAAACAGCGTGCCGGACTGATTCCAGTTCGGTTGTCCGGCGGTTTGCGTGGTGTCCAGGTGAATATGCGGCTCCACAAACGGCGGTATAACTAAACCTTGTTCGGCATCCAGGCTGTTTTCAGTTATGGGCATCACGCCGGATTGCGCATCAATGGCGCTGATTTTTCCGTCCTGCAGATGAATCTGCCACAGCCCCTCTTTGCCAGGTAACCGGGCGTTAATAATTGTTTGTAAAGCGTTATTCGACACTGTTAGCCTCCACATGCGTCATTGCTGCTGTCGTTTTACGATTCAAAATCGGGTTAAGGATCAGATAGCTCAGCGCGCCACCTAATACCGCGTTGACCGGAACAATTCCCGGTAACCAGTGGCCTGCGGCAATCCCCAGCGCGACAGCCAGAATCGCCACCCAATTGACACTCATCATACGCGTGGTCGCAAAGTGCTCATAGCGGCGACGGTTCATCAGATAGTCAGCGATGATCACGCCCCCTACCGGAGGAATAGCTGCCGAAAGGAAGGTCAGCCAGCCGACAAAATTGTTATACAGCCATAATGCGCAGACCGTACCGATAATACCGTTGATTACCGAAAGGGTTTTGCTCGACATCCCGGTAATGTTGGCGAAACCTAAACCCGACGCATAGAGTGCGTTATCGTTGGTGGTCCAGATATTCAGCCCCAGCACTACAATCGCAGGCAGCAGCAGGCCCTGAGCAATCATCACATCAGAGATATCCGCCATCCCCAGTGCCGCAGCGCCCGCTGCACCGAAAATAAACATCAACGAGTTGCCGAGGAAAAAGGCCACCATCGCCACCAGCACCGCCAGTTTGGCATTGCGACCAAACCGGACAAAGTCAGCGGTGAGCGTACCCGCACTGATGAATGACCCCACAACCAGCGCCAGCGCGACATTGAAATCTAACGGTTGTGCGGGAACGACCGCTTTTAATACGTCCAGGCCGCCCATGCCGTTAACGGCCAGCCACACGGAATAACCGCCAAGGCAGGCGATAGCCGGAACCGCAATCACCGAAAGAACCGTCAGCGCCGAAATGCCAAAGAAGACGGTGACGGTCATCAGTAAACCGGAGACGGCAATCAGCAAATTAATATCCAGCCCGGTTGCCTTGCCCACCGGAATAGAAAACATCGCCACGCCAACGCCAAACCAGCCAACCTGGGTGCCGCCCAGCAGCAGTGAAGGCAACCATGAGCCTTTAACACCAAACGAGAAGCGAGCAAGAAGATGGGTGGTCAGGCCGGTTTTTGCGCCAATGTAACCAAGAAATGAAGTGTAAATACCGAGGAGAAGATTACCGATGAGAACTGCGAGGAAGAAATCATGATAGCTAAGACCGGTTCCGAGAGTGCCGCCGGTCCACATACTGGCGGAAAAGAAGGTTAATCCCAGCATGACGAACGTCAATGCCAATACCCCTTTCCGCGCCGACTGCGGGACTGGCCCCTGGCTAAAGTTGTTATCTTGCGACACGAAATTCCCCCTTTTTGCTGTTTGAAACCCAAAAAATCCGCCGCATTCTATTCATCTGAAGATAAAAAGCAATCGTTTTCGTAGGGGGATATATTTTTTATATGAATGAGTGCAAAAAGGCGGGGGAAACTTATCTGTGTAAAAACAGTGGGTAGGCATGATAAGACGCGTCAGCGTCGCATCAGGCATCTGCGCATGGTGTCGGATGCGGCGCGAGCGCCTTATCCGACCTACGGTTCAGGCCTGTAGGCATGATAAGACGCGTCAGCGTCGCATCAGGCATCTGCGCACGGTGTCGGATGCGGCGCGAGCGCCTTATCCGACCTACTCTTCCATCGCCTGGCGGATCTGATCCAACGACGCCGGATCATCAATGGTCGTCAGATCCCCCGGATCGCGTCCTTCGCAAATCGCCTGGATCGTGCGGCGCAGCATTTTTCCGGATCGCGTTTTTGGCAATTGCGAGACAAACCAGACGTGCGCCGGGCGGCCAAAGTTGCCAATCTGGCTGTCTACCAGCGCCATAATTGCCTTCTCTTGCAAGTGCGCCACCTCACGGTCTTCCAGACTGTCGCTCTCTTTCGGAATGACAAACGCCACCGCCACCTGCCCTTTCAGCGCATCTTTCACCCCAACCACCGCCACTTCGGCAACGCCCGGATGACTGGAGATACTCTCTTCAATCTCACGCGTACCCAGCCGATGTCCGGCAACGTTAATCACATCGTCAGTGCGCCCGAGAATAAAGTGATAACCGTCAGCATCGCGGATGCCCCAGTCAAAAGTGGCGTACACCGGACGGGAAAACAGCGACCAGTACGTCTTCACAAAGCGGTCGTCGTCGCCCCAGATGGTCTGAATACAGCCTGGCGGCAATGGCCCCTCCACTACCAGCATCCCTTTCTCATTGACGCCACACGGTTCGCCGGTGACTTCATTGAGCAACTGCACGTTATAGCCATACATCGGCACGCCGGATTCGGTCTGCCAGTAGTTGTCGATGACCGGCACATCCAGCGTATTGCTCACCCAACTGGCGGTCGGCTCGTCCAGCGGTTCTCCAGCCAGATAGAGCACTTCCAGCGACGAAAGATCGTGTTTGCGAATTTCAGCGGTAGGGAATTTTTTCAGCACGCGAATGGCGGTCGGCGCTGAGAACATGCGGCTAACCTGATATTTCTCGACAATTTTCCACCACACGCCGCAGTCCGGCCAGGTCGGCAATCCTTCGTAAACGATAGTCGCCATCCCCGCCAGCAGCGGCGCGTAAACGATATACGAATGCCCTACCACCCAGCCGATATCCGAAGCACAAAAGAACACGCCGCCCGCTTTGCCGCCAAAAATGGTGTCCATCGAGGTCGCCAGCGCCACCGCATATCCGCCGACATCACGCTGCACACCTTTAGGTTTGCCGGTCGTGCCGGAGGTGTAGAGAATGCAGGAGGTTTCGTTGGATTCCAGCCATGCCACCGGCACCCGCGCGCCGATGTGCTGATGGCGCAACGACGCGAAATCGACATCCCGCCCGCTAACGCGCGCCATTTTCGCCAGCCCGCGATCCACCAGTAAAACGTGACGCGGCTGATGCTGTGCCTGACTTATCGCATCGTCGAGCAATTTTTTATACGGAATGATTTTACCGCCGCGCGCCCCGGCATCAGCCGAGACAATCAGCACCGGTTTAGCGTCATCAATTCGCGCCGCCACGCTGTGCGAGGCAAAACCCCCAAACACCACCGAGTGAATAGCACCAATGCGCGCGCAGGCCAGCAGGGTAATATGCGCTTCGGCAATCATCGGCATATACACCAGCACCCGATCGCCACGCTGCACGCCCAGCGAGCGCAGCATTGACGCCACCGCATTCACTTCGTCATGCAGTTGGCGGAAGGTAAAGGTACGCTCTTCCTCTGTTTCCGAAGAGACGGCAATCAATGCCAGCGCCTCTGGCTGTTTCTCCAGCCAGCGATCGATAGCGTTGTGACACAAGTTGGTTCGGCCTTCACAAAACCAACGGGCAAACGGCGGGTTGCTGTGGTCGAGCGTTTGCGTAAAGGGCGTCTGCCAGTCAATACGCCGGGCCTGCTCGGCCCAGAACTGCTCCGGTTCGTTAATCGAACGCTGATAAAATTCGCTAAAAGACATAATGCTCTCCTGTTGAACTTACGCCTTACCGCCGTTTACTTAAATGACGTACAGGTCGAGATACTCATTGACCGGCATCTGTTCCAGGCGAGTTCTGTCGAGAGAAACCTCCAGAATGCGCTGCTGCTGGCGAGTCGGGAACTGGCGCGCGAGATTGATTTTGAATTTATCGACCAGCTTCGGAATGCCATCCTGACGGCGGCGAGCATGACCAATTGGGTACTCCACCACCACTTCTTCAAATCGCGTGCCGTCGGTGAACTCAAGGGTTATGGCATTGGCGATGGCGCGTTTTTCCGGGTCGTGGTAGTCAGCGGTAAACACCGGATCTTCAAAGCAATTGATCTTCTCGCGCAGGGCGTCGATGCGTTTATCTTGCGCAACGTTGTCCTCGTAATCTGCCGCCGTTAAGCGCCCGAACAGCAGCGGGATCGCCACCATGTACTGAATGCAGTGGTCGCGGTCAGCCGGGTTATTGAGCGGCCCTTTTTTGTCGATGATGCGAATACAGGCTTCGTGGGTGCGAATGGTCACTTTTTCGATATCCGCCGCCGTTTTGCCTGCTGCCTGCATCTGTTCATAGAGCGTCATCGCTGCTTCAACTGCCGTCTGGGAGTGGAACTCCGCCGGGAAGGAGATTTTGAACAGCACATTTTCCATCACGTAAGAACCATACGGGCGCTGGAAGCGGAACGATTCGCCTTTAAAGGAGACGTCGTAGAAGCCCCACACAGGCGCAGTCAGGGCTGACGGATAACCCATTTCGCCGGTTTTCGCCATCAGTGCCAGACGTACCGCGCGGGAAGTGGCATCGCCCGCCGCCCAGGATTTACGCGTACCGGTGTTCGGCGCATGGCGATAGGTGCGCAGCGACTGTCCGTCTACCCATGCCAGCGAAACGGCGTTGAGAATTTCCTCGCGGGTCAGGCCGAGCATTTCGGCGACCACGGCGGTGGAAGCCACTTTCACTAACAGAACGTGGTCGAGGCCGACGCGGTTAAAGGAGTTTTCCAGCGCGATGCAGCCCTGAATTTCATGGGCTTTGATCATTGCGGTCAGCACCTGTTTCATGGTCAACGGCGCTTTGCCGCTGGCGACCGCGTTGCGCGAAAGCCAGTCTGCCGTTGCCAGAATGCCGCCGAGGTTGTCGGAAGGATGCCCCCACTCCGCCGCCAGCCAGGTATCGTTGAAATCGAGCCAACGGATCATCGCGCCAATGTTAAATGCCGCCTGGACGGGGTCGAGCTGAAACTGAGTTCCGGGGACGCGCACACCGTTGGGTACGACGGTGCCGGGGACAATTGGCCCCAGCAGTTTTTTACAGGCCGGATATTCGAGAGCTTCCAGACCACAGCCGAGCGTGTCGAGCAGGCAGTAATGTGCGGTGTCGTAGGCTACTCTGGAGCTGATTTCGTAGTTCATCACGTAATCGACGATATCAACGATTTCACGATCAAATTCCGGGCGAATGTTGTTGATTTGAGCTGACATTGGGTACGTTTCCTTATTTTTATTCGTAGAGGTTTACTGGCGCTTATCCAGCGCGACAAACTGGCGGTCTTCCGGTCCAACGTAATTGGCGGAAGGACGGATAATTTTGTTGTCCTGACGTTGTTCGATAATGTGCGCCGCCCAGCCAGTGACGCGGGCGATAACAAACAGTGGTGTGAATATCTCGGTGGGAACACCCATCATGTTGTAGGAAACAGCGGAGAACCAGTCGAGATTGGGGAACATCTTTTTGCTCTCCCACATCACTGTTTCCAGGCGATCGGCGATGTTGTACATCTTCAGCGAGCCGCCTTCCTGCGAGAGCTGCTTTGCCACGCGTTTGATCACCTGGTGGCGCGGGTCGGCGATGGTATAAACCGGATGCCCAAAACCAATGACCACTTCTTTGTTTTCCACCCGCTTACGGATATCAGCTTCGGCTTCGTCCGGCGTTTCGTAGCGTTGCTGGATCTCCAGCGACACTTCATTCGCCCCGCCGTGTTTCGGCCCGCGCAGTGCGCCAATCGCGCCAATAATGGCGGAATACATATCAGAGCCAGTGCCCGCAATCACCCGGCTGGTAAAGGTGGAAGCGTTAAACTCGTGTTCGGCGTACAGCACCAGCGAGATATGCATCGCCTTTTCCCAGCTTTGCGACGGCTTTTCGCCGTGCAGCAGATGCAGGAAGTGACCGCCGATAGAGTCGTCATCAGTTTCCGGCTGGATGCGTTCGCCGTTGTGGCTGTAGTGATACCAGTAGAGAAGAATCGAACTAAGTGACGCCAGCAGTTTGTCGGCAATATCCCGCGCACCAGAAACGGTGTGCCCCTCTTTTTCTGGCAGCGTGCAGCCGAGCGCGGAAACGCCGGTGCGCATAACATCCATCGGGTGTGACGCCGCCGGTAAGGCTTCCAGCACGGTACGCACGTTAGCCGGTAAACCACGCAGGGCTTTCAGTTTCGTTTTGTAGGCGGCGAGTTCGTCACGGGTTGGCAGTTTGCCGTGGATCAGCAGGTGCGCCACTTCTTCAAATTCACAATGTTCCGCCAGATCAAGAATATCGTAGCCACGGTAATGCAGGTCGTTGCCGCTTTTACCCACGGTGCAGAGCGCCGTATTGCCCGCCGGAACGCCGGAAAGTGCCACCGATTTTTTCGGTTTAATGACATGGGTACTGTTTTGCAGGATCGTTGTGTCGCTCATATTGTCCTCGTCATTGTTATCATTTGTAGGGTCGAGATTGTTGTCGGATGCGACGCTATGCGTCTTATCCGACCTACAGTTCAGTTCACCTCGTAGGCCTGATAAGTCGCGTCAGCGACGCATCAGGCATCGGTTGTCGAATACAACCAACGGGCGTTTTTATTTCACCTGACCACGGGCAAACAGGTCGTCGAGCTTCTCTTCGTACTGGTAGTAGTTGATGCTTTCGTACAGCTCGTTGCGGGTCTGCATGGTGTCGATGACGCTTTTCTGTGTGCCTTCCTGACGCAGGATGTTATAGACATGTTCAGCGGCGCGGTTCATGGCGCGAAAAGCAGAAAGGGGATACAGCGCCATTGCGACATGGGCGCTGCGTAATTCGTCGGTGGTAAACAGCGGTGTTGCGCCAAATTCGGTAATGTTGGCGAGGATCGGCACCTGCACCGCATCGGCAAACTGGCGATACATGGCGAGTTCGGTAATCGCCTCCGGGAACAGCATTTCGGCACCCGCTTCAACATAGGCCTGCGCACGCTCGATCGCCGCATCCAGCCCCTCTACCGCCAGCGCATCGGTGCGCGCCATGATCACAAAATCAGGATCGGTTTTCGCATCCACCGCCGCACGGATCCGATCCACCATTTCCTCTTTCGAGACGATCGCTTTATTCGGACGATGACCGCATCGTTTCGCACCAACCTGATCTTCAATATGCAATCCTGCCGCACCGGCTTTAATCATCGATTTCACGGTGCGCGCCACGTTAAAGGCTGAAGAACCAAAACCGATATCCGCATCCACCAGCAGCGGCAGCGAACAAACGTCGGTAATACGGCGAATGTCAGTCAGCACATCATCAAGAGTAGAAATACCGAGATCGGGCAGCCCCAGCGATCCTGCCGCCACGCCACCGCCGGAGAGATAAATCGCCTGATATCCGGCACGCTGCGCCAGCAGCGCATGGTTAGCGTTGATGGTGCCAACAATTTGCAACGGGGTTTCTTTGCTAAGTGCAGCGCGAAACGCTTTACCTGGAGAGTGTAGAGACATAGCCCATCCTTTGTTATCAACTTGTTATTTGCGTTGATAAAGACAAAGCAAGGGGTGTGCCACAATTGACTGAATAAAATTAAATGTTTAATTTCAATTTGTTATAAATAAAGTCATGAAGTAATCCGCAAATATGCGTTTCAGTTAACGTTTCAGGCAATGTTTCACCGCGTTTCATTGCAACAATTATGAAACAAGACTAAACCCAATATTCGGTTTCTTAACTTTGCGGTGCGCTATGGCACATCCACCACGGCTGAATGACGACAAACCGGTTATCTGGACGGTATCTGTAACGCGCCTGTTCGAGCTGTTTCGCGATATCAGCCTCGAGTTTGATCACCTGGCGAATATCACCCCTATTCAGCTTGGCTTTGAAAAAGCGGTGACCTACATCCGCAAGAAACTGGCAAACGAACGCTGCGACGCCATCATCGCTGCTGGCTCTAACGGCGCATATCTTAAAAGCCGCCTGTCAGTGCCAGTTATTTTGATTAAACCGAGCGGCTACGATGTGTTACAGGCACTGGCAAAAGCCGGAAAACTCACCTCTTCTATCGGCGTTGTCACCTATCAGGAAACCATTCCAGCGCTGGTGGCGTTTCAAAAGACCTTTAATTTGCGCCTCGACCAACGTAGTTATATCACCGAAGAAGACGCCCGCGGGCAAATCAATGAGTTGAAAGCCAACGGCACCGAAGCGGTGGTCGGCGCGGGGCTGATTACCGATCTGGCAGAAGAAGCCGGAATGACCGGAATTTTTATCTATTCCGCCGCCACCGTGCGCCAGGCGTTCAGCGATGCGCTGGATATGACGCGCATGTCTCTACGGCATAACACTCACGATGCCACCCGCAACGCCCTGCGTACTCGTTACGTGCTGGGCGATATGCTCGGTCAATCACCACAGATGGAACAGGTGCGGCAGACTATTTTGCTGTATGCCCGCTCCAGTGCGGCGGTGTTGATTGAAGGGGAAACGGGGACGGGCAAAGAGCTGGCGGCCCAGGCGATTCATCGGGAATATTTTTCCCGCCACGATGCGCGACAGGGCAAAAAGTCACATCCGTTTGTTGCCGTTAACTGCGGGGCGATTGCCGAATCGCTGCTGGAAGCGGAGCTGTTTGGCTATGAGGAAGGGGCGTTTACCGGCTCGCGACGCGGAGGACGCGCCGGGCTGTTTGAAATCGCCCACGGTGGCACGCTGTTTCTTGACGAGATAGGCGAAATGCCGCTGCCGTTGCAGACTCGGCTGCTGCGGGTGCTGGAAGAAAAAGAGGTCACCCGCGTCGGCGGGCATCAGCCTGTTCCGGTGGATGTGCGGGTCATTAGCGCCACTCACTGCAATCTGGAAGAAGATATGCAGCAAGGGCAGTTTCGCCGTGACCTGTTTTATCGACTGAGTATTTTGCGTCTACAACTGCCGCCGCTACGCGAGCGGGTGGCGGATATTCTGCCGCTGGCGGAAAGCTTTTTGAAAGTGTCTCTGGCGGCGCTCTCCGCCCCGTTTTCTGCCGCATTACGCCAGGGGTTACAGGCAAGCGAAACCATGCTGGTGCACTACAACTGGCCGGGCAATATTCGTGAACTGCGCAATATGATGGAACGACTGGCGTTATTTTTAAGTGTGGAACCGACGCCGGATTTAACGCCGCAATTTTTGCAGCTGCTACTGCCGGAACTGGCGCGCGAGTCGGCGAAGACTCCCATTCCAGGCTTGCTGACAGCACAACAGGCACTGGAGAAATTTAATGGCGATAAGACAGCAGCGGCGAATTATTTAGGTATCAGCCGGACGACGTTCTGGCGGCGGCTGAAAAGCTGAACTGCCGAATGCAGCGCGAACGCTTTATCCGGCATAAATTTCGATAGATGATGATCACCGATAAACTTACGCATCGGGGATGTTTACATAGGATTCAGAATTACTTCTTCTTATAAATATTTGCCGTGCCGTGGATCTTATTGTCAGTTTGACCAGAGGTCAGTACCAACACATCAGCCCCTTTTTCATCGGCTTTTTTGATCAAATCTTCTTTCGCATCTGCGGTCGACATTTCATTACTGGTTGAAATATCACCTATTTTTTCATATTGCGATGCAACCTTTTCAAATTCCGCTTTGGTCATTAATTCTGCGGCATAGACATTGGTAACGGCAAACGCTAACGCACCGACTAACATTTTAGAGATTATTTTCATATTACGGCTCCAGAGTTGTTATCACACTATCACCCACCCACATTATTGGGTTGATTAATAATTAGTTCAGTCAGGGCATAAACGCCAGTAACCGGAAATAAGACACTTTGTGATCTCTCTCGCACCCGATTATTTTTGGTAGAAATATGATGAAGTTACTTCACTTATTTATGGATGAAATCACTATGGATCCTTTGCACGCCGTTTATCTGACCGTAGGACTGTTCGTGATTACTTTTTTTAATCCGGGAGCCAATCTCTTTGTGGTAGTACAAACCAGCCTGGCTTCCGGTCGACGCGCAGGGGTGCTGACCGGACTGGGCGTGGCGTTGGGCGATGCATTTTATTCCGGGTTGGGTTTGTTTGGTCTTGCAACACTAATTACGCAGTGTGAGGAGATTTTTTCGCTTATCAGAATCGTCGGCGGCGCTTATCTCTTATGGTTTGCGTGGTGCAGCATGCGCCGCCAGTCAACACCGCAAATGAGCACACTACAACAACCGATTAGTGCCCCCTGGTATATCTTTTTCCGCCGTGGATTAATTACCGATCTCTCTAACCCGCAAACCGTTTTATTTTTTATCAGTATTTTCTCAGTAACATTAAATGCCGAAACACCAACATGGGCACGATTAATGGCCTGGGCGGGGATTGTGCTCGCATCAATTATCTGGCGAGTCTTTCTAAGCCAGGCGTTTTCTTTGCCCGCTGTGCGTCGTGCTTATGGGCGTATGCAACGCGTTGCCAGTCGGGTTATTGGTGCAATTATTGGTGTATTCGCGCTACGCCTGATTTACGAAGGGGTGACGCAGCGGTGAGCAGATAATTTACTCTCTACGTCATCAACCTGATTTGCCGAATCCCAACCATCGGCGATGATAGCCCCCGTAATGCGTGGTCTTTATTTCCGATAAGTTTACTTGAGTCTTTAGCTTCCCATTTCAGCCACTCTCCCCTGTGTGGGCTTTTTCATTGGTCTGACCCGTCCTGAATAGCCAAACAATGGCAATGTTCCACTTTGCAGGGATGATAATAAGAGGATCTGATTCAGAAAAGTTTTGAAAAGTTGGACCGCCATCGAGGCCTCGAACCCCGTACCATACAACAATCCTGGTTGTCGTCTGCTCTTCCTGATGAGCTAATGGCGGTTTTTGATATGAGCCTTACAGCATATTTTCTGTCAGGCTTGAGTGCGATGCGTAAGATACAGAAAAGACCCCACACAAACATGATGGAATTATGATTTTTTTCATATGAATGTCAACCCACACATTCACAAAACATCTGTATGAGAACATTTTTTATACACCATATAGCTGCGAAACCACTACTGGTGCTTTTTTAAGCGAAACTCCGCCGTTCACAACAAAATATCGGCGAAAAAGGAGGGGGAATGCCATTTGGCATACAGATATACAGATGAAATGATGACCTGCTTTGCGATTCACTCTCTGGTGGAATAACAACTTGCAGGTGGCTCTCTTAAATAAAAATAAACGTCGCAGATAATAAAGCTCTGATTAAACCAGACACTATCAGAAATCGCTCATAACTAACGTGTAAAGTAGTGGAGTTAATTTAACAATCTGAATTTACGCTATAGGTTTACCACTACTTTGATATTATTTCGCTCTCCTTAACTAAAAAGTTAAGTGGAGCGAAGTTAATATGTTAAACCACAGGATGTTTATTAATTTTTTCAGTCTGTTAGTGTGCGATTATCGATAACAAAACGATATTTCACATCACCACGCAGCATTCGCTCATAGGCTTCATTAATTTGATCGGCCCGAATCATCTCTATATCAGCCACGATGCCATGTTCGGCGCAAAAATCGAGCATCTCCTGAGTTTCTGGAATGCCGCCAATCATAGAACCAGCTATCGCGCGGCGTTTCATGATCAGGTTGAAAACTTCCGGCGATTTATGCGGTGTCGCAGGCGCACCAACCAGCGTTATGGTGCCATCGCGCTTCAGCAAGGTGGTAAAATCGTCGAGATTATGTGGCGCAGCTACTGTATTCAAAATGAAATCGAAACTCTTCACATGAGCCACCATCTCATCGGCATTGCGTGAGTTAACAACTTCATCGGCCCCCAGGGCTTTTGCCGCTTCGCGTTTTGACTCAGAAGTGGTAAATGCCACCACATGCGCCCCCATCGCGTGGGCCAGTTTAATCCCCATATGTCCCAGACCGCCGATGCCGACCACGCCCACTTTTTTACCCGGCCCGGCCTGCCAGTGACGTAGCGGCGAATACGTGGTGATCCCTGCACACAACAAAGGAGCCACCGCCGCCAGCTGCTCTTGCGGGTGACGAATACGCAGAACATATCGCTCATGAACGACGATCTGTTGTGAGTAGCCGCCCAGAGTATGGCCCGGTTCATCCGGTGTCGGCGAGTTATAGGTGCCGGTCATGTAATCACAGTAGTTTTCCAGCCCGTCTTCACACTCTTCGCAATGTTTACAACTGTCGACAATGCAGCCGACACCGACCAGATCGCCCGGCGCATGTTTTTCTACCTGATCACCAACGGCTACCACGCGCCCCACAATTTCATGACCCGGCACGCAGGGGTAAACCGTCCCCGCCCACTCCGAACGGACCTGGTGGAGATCGGAATGGCAGACGCCACAGTAAGCGATTTCGATTTTGACATCATGCGGTCCCGGTTCACGCCGGGTGATATCCATCGGTTCAAGCGGTTGTTTAGCGGAATATGCACCAACAGCTTTGATCTTCATTGTGTTTACTCCTGATTAGCTATGTGTATTTGGCGATGCCTGATATGTCATCGCGGCAAAACGCGTCCATTGAATATAGCCAATATTTAAACCACCCGATCCAGCCCCAACATGCCGCGAGCCTGAATGAAACAGAGCAGCAACGTTCCCCATAAGGCGAGCGCCTATAAGTGTGATATTTGCTATCCGTAAAAGACAAAAATCGGCAAAACTGATGATATTTTCACGTAGACAAATAGTTATCTACACAACGTCAATAAGGGCATATTCTTCAAAGATAATGTCCATTTCTGCCAACACACTCATACTCAGGCCGCCCCACTCCCTGGGGCTTAAATCTCTTACTGTTCACCGTTGCAGACATATTAAATGCATATCAACCTGCCACACTTCCCCACACCAGTTGCCCTTTATGGAACGTCGCCGTTCTCGGCGAAATACGCGCCACCGCCTCGGCGGAACAGGAGGCGTCCACCAGCACAAAACTGGCGTCATCCTGCGCTTTAGGCCACACACGCTCGCCTTTTTCATTCAGCGGCAATATATCGCCAGTGGCTAAAAACAGCGAGCGGGAGAGGTTCTGTTCGTTAGGACGAATATAGAGCTGCGCGTACAGATTGGCTTTTTCCAGCATGTCGCCCAGGCCGTAAGGCGACCAGTGGTCGATAACGCTGTCGGTGCCTGTCATCACTTTTACGCCTTTGTCGTGCAGCTGTTTGAGCGGCATATGCAGCGTGCCAATCGGCACCGTCGAAGCGATCGAAATTCGCTGCGCCGCCATCCGGTGCGCCAGTTCATCTACCTGTTGTTCGTTGAGCGTTGCCAGCGCAAAGGCGTGGCTGATGGTCAGCTTGCCCTTCAGCTGTGGCGTTTTCTCCACTGTTTCAACCATATAATTGATGGCTGCCACGCCTGCCGGCGTGGTTTCGTGCAGGTGAATATCGACGCCTTTGTCATAGTCCAGCGCAATCTGGAACATGGTGTCGAGGGATTTTTCCATCGCGCCATCAACACTGGTCGGGTCCAGCCCGCCGACGTAATGCGCCCCCGCCTGCATCGCTTCGCGCATTAAGGGTTCCGATTTCGACAGCAGCAAACCGTGCTGCGGGAAGGCGACGATTTCACACTCGAAGCCCGCCTGACGTCGCGCCAGCACCGCCTGCAAATTTTGCAGATTTTTCAGGCCGGAAACCGGTTCGATATTGCAGTGGCTGCGGGCAATGGTGGTGCCTTTCGACTGCAATAAATCGATCAGTTTTTCCGCCCGTTCCTGCGTGTACGGTTGCAGTTCCGGCAGCATTTTCTGCTCGAGTTTGATCATGTCCTGGATAGTGGTGCCTGCCGGACGATTGAGCGAGCGCCACGGCCCGCCGTAGAAGGTTTTGTCGAGATGAATATGCATGTCGCGGGTGGTGGGCAACATCAGCTTACCGCCAGCGTCATAGTGCGGCAGCGTGGCGTCCGGATGCTGCTTGTTCTCGCGCAGGGCAACAATTTTACCGTCCTGAATCTCCACGGTCTGGCGCGCCGTGCGGGTCTGTACCGCCACGCCATTTTCGTAGTCAAAACCGGTTTCCAGCAGCACGTTATCGAGATAGTAATGCGGGTCAGTGATTTTCATGGTGTTGTTCGCTTCGCAGTTTAGGGTGCCAGCTACCCCCGCATGGGCGAGCGGCACTGAGGTACCAAACAGCGCGGCGGCGGTAACCATCTTACCGCTCTGGCTCAGAAATTCACGGCGGCTATTGTTTTCTTTCATCTTACGTCCTTAGGTTTTAATAATATGGGTGCCCGTTTCGCCGCGTAGCGCCGCAGGCAAGCATTCCGGCGTGGTGATAATCACTTCTTTGCCGCCCTGTTCCAGGAACGTCAGGCTGGCGATGATTTTTGGCAACATGCTGCCAGGTGGGAAATGCCCTTCCTGCATAGAGCGGGTCATGGTGGCAATATCTACGCGATCCAGCGCCTGCTGCTGCGGCTGTCTCTTATACACATCTGACGCTGCCGACGACTTAATAG
>ERZ1027269.147-NODE-147-length-28258-cov-8.185512_pt1 | contig 28258 bp, 29 predicted proteins | sample MGYA00519471_ERZ1027269 | MGnify/ENA primary metagenome ERZ1027269 (study PRJEB26926, sample SAMN06164687) | human gut metagenome | biome: ENVO:00009003; feature: ENVO:2100002; material: ENVO:00002003 | host: Homo sapiens | place: USA | collected 2012 ...
ACAGAAGTAAACAAGGAGCTTATCGGCAGGCGTTGCGAGTGCATTTTTACGGGCTTAATGGTAACGGGCGTTATCGAGGACACAGAAGAAAACGAACACACCATAGAGGTAAAAGTCCGTTTCGACCACCCGCACCAGTGGGGCGATGATTTGTATAATGATGTGTGGGCGTGGGGGCGCAAAACTGACGAGTTCGGCACGCTGCACCATTTGCAACTGTTGGAGGATAAACCGGACTTTCAGATAATGACGGTAGTTTTCGGCGAACCAATCAGCCGGATAGACCGCAGTGTTTTTGAAGATGTTGCAACGTGGGGTGTCTGTTCCCTGCAAGGCTGGGTAAACAGCTATGAAAGTGTCCGGTTTGTAGCTATAGACGACCATACGGCAATCATCACGGGCGAATATAACATGGAGCAGGTAAAGGTGTGGTTAGAGAAATACACGTCCATAAAGAGCCTTAAAACCAGTTGATAGAAAACGGCGGCTGCTTGCCGCCGTTACTTTCTTCCGTGAGCCTGCCAGCGGGTGAAGAAAGTAACAAAGAAGCCTTTCGTTTTCCCTATCATGGAAACATCCCGCCGATGCTTCCCGGCGGGATGTCTGCCCGATATTTACGCTTTGCGTATCATTCCATACCCGGTTTCCCAAGAGGATGATAAAAACGAATGTCGCAACTATAAATCCTCATAGTGAATAAATTTTACACCAAGTATGCACACGGTTTCTTCTTCCTCGATGTCATATTTCCATGTCCGTTTATTGACAAGCATTTCCGTGTCGCAATCGAACCATTCCATTACAGGCGCATCATCTTCTTCGTCCGCCCATTTGAAAACCTGATTGGACGGCGTTTTCCATAATTCAGCACTGTCACGTTCGGAAATACAGTCCTTGTCCATAATGATGATGTCACCTACTGCCGGAACTGTATCTGTTTCCAACGTGGTTTCTATGTACCACGAGATGCCTTCTATATCCAATTCTATTTTTACCATGTCGTTTTATTATTAGGGGGTTATTGTTTCCGTTTCTTCTTCGCTGTTGTCATTATTAAATGATAGTGTAAGTTGCTGCATCTGCCCGAAGCTGTCGATGATATAAATGTCAATCGTCTGCTGGTCGGTCGATGCCGAGGTGTAGTAGAGCCAGAACGTTTCTTTCTCCAGCGGGTAGAGGTCATTGGGCAGGAACACCGTGCCGTTATCCATTTCCAGCTTCCCTTTGCCGTCCGGCTGGAAGTACCTGATTTGATAGGTAGTCGGCTGGTAATAGCCGCCACGCACCAGTCGGCAGCGTATTTCGGCGGTTTCCCCGACTTTCAGCCTTTTGGGTACTGGCAGTGTTTCGATGCTGAACGGGTACGCCTGCTGAATATCCAAGTTGTCATTACAGGCGGTGACAAGCACGAGGGCGGCCACGATGTAGCAGCCCATGATGATTTTATACATTACATTCTTCATATACATTATTATATAGCGGTCAGTTGATAATGAATTTCAGTCCCAAAGATACCTGCGTGTGGAACTTGCCTATGTCCGAGCCGAACAACGCCCGTTCCCTTGCACTGACAAGCAAGGCTATCCGGTCGGTCAGGTAGGCTTCCAGTTCCAGCGTCAGCGCACCGCCGTAGATGAGCAATCCTTATCCAGCAAGGTAGAGCCGTCCGGCAGCAGCTTTTCGCTTCGGTTGCTTGTTTCGTACCCGGCGAGAGCCGACAATCCCAATGAAAGGAAAAAAGTCTTTCGCCTGTCCGATAGGAATTTCAGGTAATAGCCGCCCTCTGCGGTGAACTGTTCTACGGGTATCTGCATATCCTTGTAGTCATACTTCTTGTGCAGGTATTCGCCGCCAATCACCCAGCGGTTGGCGTTCTTGGTGTAAACGCTGTACGCCGCCCCGATGTGGTAGGCAAAATCCGTGTCGGAGTTCCAATGCACCCCGTCCGCCATGCCCGCCGTGACTTGCAAGCCTTTCATGCCCGGCAGGTATCTTTGCGCATGTGCCTGAAACGAGGTCAGGCACAGCGCAAAGAGCATCATTATAAAGATGTGTCTTTTCATTCCCTATTTGATTTTTAGTTCGTCAATCACTTCTGCGTTCACGATGTCGGCGTTCTCCACCCGTATGGTCTGATGCCGCCCGCCGTTCTTCTCGTAGAGTTCCACGACCAGCAGCTTGTCGTCAGGAATGGTGAACTTCGGCAGGGCGTACACCGTGCGCACGGTACTTTTTCCTGCAATCTCTATCACCTCGTTGTAGCTACGTACCGCATCCAGCACCGTTTCCTGAATAGCCGTGCGCTTGGGTACTTTCTTATCGGTTATCTTAAACTTGATGAAGTCGGTATCGAAAGGCACGTTGGAACTGTTCTTTGTCTGCGTGTGTACATAGAGCATCCCGTTATAGGTGTAAATCCCCTTGATTAAGAACTGTATGCCGAAACGCTTGCTACCCAAGTGGCGCACTTTCCGGTCATTGTTCTTGTAGATGCTCTGCATTATCAGTTTCACCAATAGCGGGCTTTCATTCCCCAGTTCCCGGAAATAGATGTTCATCCGGGTATGTGAGAAGTCGGACGTATCTTCATTCTCCAAGAAGTCTTTCATTTCGATGTTGAGCATTTCCGGTTCACGGGCGTACTTGGCGTTGAACGAAAAGAAACTGCCGTCCTCGCAGATAACGGAGAAGTTCGTTTCTCCCGGAAAGCCCTCTGTCGTGGCTTTCACCCTGATTACGTTCTCCGCACCGTCCGCCTTGCCCGCTATGATATGGTTGCTTCCCAAATCGACATAGCGGACGGCGGCGGGGAAGATGATATGCACCGTCTTGGCAAAGGTCACTTCCACGCCGTAGGGCGTAACCATTTGGCGGTACGGGAGTTTCCGGGTAATCCCCCGGTACAAGTCGTTGCCAGCCGCATACTTCACGGTGTCAGTGGTTTGTGCGTTTGCCGCACACACGCCCAGCAAGAGGGCGAACATTACAAAAATCTGTTTCATTGCTAATTGAAATTTTAACGGTTGATAAAATGGTTATTGTTGTTTGGCGTAAAGCATCACCCTGTACCCGGCTTTCAGCTTCACTTTCACGGTTCGGAACTTCTTGGCGAGGTAGCCGGACGTTCCTTGCAGCAATCCCCTTGTCACGTCCATAGCCACCTGCTGCCCGGCACTTTGGGCAAAGGAAATGCTTGTACCCAGCCCGCTTCCGATATTCGCCATAGCTTCGTTGAACGCTTCCTGCTCCATAGAGGACGGGACGGACAGCCCCTTTTGCCCGTCCGTGTCGAACACGGCGAGTTCCACCGGGATGATGTTGCCAGCGTACTCAATCGAGGACACCAGTATGTCAAGCCGCTCGCCCTGCACCTTTGCCGTCCCCGCCACGAGGGTATTCTTCGGCACGACTATGTTCCCCGCCTGCATGGGTTCGAGCAGCCGTAGTTTCACCGCCTGCCCGTCCGTCAGGGTTTGGTCTTGGTGGATGCAGGCGGCTACCGTGTTCTTTCCCATAGCGTACCCCGTGCCTACTGCCGTGTTGAAGCCGTAGTTTCGTGGCTGGCTGTAAGCCCGGATGAAGTCGGCATCGCTCATGGGCTGCTGCAATCCCGATACGGTCGTTTCCCGGATAGCCTGCACCGCCACCGCATCCGGCTTGCGGTCAATGTCGCCCGTTACCGGGACTTGTGCGACTTGTCCCTGCCCGCCGTTCATGTACTTTGCCGCCAGCTCGTAGGACTTTTCCAAGAGTGCCATTTGGTCGTCAGCGGTGGGTGTGGCGTTCTGTTGTTGCAGCCTATCGGTCAGTTCCGCTACCTGCCGCTTCAAGTCCTCTTTTTCCTCGTCCACCGCCGGAGTTTCATAGAACGTGCTTAACTGGCGGTTGATGTCCCGGTAAGCGTATGCCGAAGAAGCACCGCCGCCCCTTTGGGGCTTCGCATCCTCTTCCGGCATCAGGTCGATTTCCGCTTGCGGTTCTTCCGCTTCATCGTTCCCGGTGAAACCGAAGTCCTGCAAGGACTGTATCTTCTCCTGCTGCCTGCGGCTTATCATCGCCTGTTCGTAAGCCTTTTGCTTGTCGGCTATAATCCCGTCCTCTGCGGGCAGGGGTATGTCGGCGTTGAAGCCGCCCACGCTTTCCACGTTCACGTCCTCTTTGCCGGAGGGTGCGAATATCAGGTACATGCACCCGGCAAAGGCAAGGAACATCAGCGGGAAGACTATCATTTTCCTGCGCTGCTGCACCTGCTGCGGGGTAAGTTCCCGTTTGGGTTTATCTTCCTTTTTCGGCTTCCCGTCCGCCTGCGGTACGGTCGTGCCGTTCTCATTCTTCTGTACTTCTTCCATATTGCGGTCTGTTTAAGGGGTTGATACTTTTGGTTGTGTCGTTGCCGTGCAACGGCAGTTGCCTGATGTGTTCTATTTGCAGCCGCCTGCCGTCCCGCTTCCCGATGTTGTAGATTGATGAAACGGTAATGTAGATAGACAAGCCGCCAAGGAAGAAGAACATCACGAGGATAACCGCCAGCCTTTTGCCCGGCGTAATCCGTCCGCACATTCGGCGCAGGCGGTCGTCCGCCCAGTCCCGCACCTTTCCGATGTAGTTTCGTTTTCTTTCCATAAGGCTATCTCTTAATGGTCTGCAAATCCTTGTTCTCGGTAATGGTGAACGCTTCGATGATGAAGCCGTGCGGGTTGTTGTCGCTCCGTGTGGCGTTGAGCAGGCGGCACGAGGTCACAAGGCTTCGCACCGTCAGGCTGCTTTCCCGGACAATCAACTGGCGGGCATACGTGTTCACCTTGTAGGGGTACTGGTCGAAGTCGCACTTCACGCTGTCAATCTCCACCGTCTGCGTGACGTTTCCGGAAATCACCCGGTTGTAGTAGCCCTTTTCCGCCAAGTCCTTGTAATAGTTGAAAGCGGTCTTGTCGGCGAGGAACAGCGAGCGTTTGATGTTGCTTTCGATAGCCCCCTTGTCGGGTGAGAGCGTGAAGAAAAGTTCGTGGAAACGCCGCACGTGCGACTTGGCTTCCACGGGTCTGTTCTGCGCCATGTCCTGCGAGAGTGCCAGCATCAGGCTTTTGCCGTTGTCGAGGACGTATATCTTCTGCCGCTGCTTTTCGGCGAAGCTGTACGAGTTCCACACGGCAAAGCCCGTCACCAGTGCGCACAGGCAGATGAATACCAGCGCAAAGAGCCTGATTTGCCGGAAACTCGTTTCGATGTTCGTTAATGACTTAAATTCCATATACTAAATATTGATGTTGGTTATTTGAGTAGTTTCCCGGTTACTTTCCCGCTTGCCGCACCGACCGCCGCCCCGGCGATTGACCCAGCCCGTGCCACGTTGCGGTTATAGGCAGACGTACCGCCAGCCGACACTATCCAGCTTGCCACCGTTGGAATGGTGAAGTAGCCCACGATGCCGATAATCATAAAGATTACATACACGGTGCTGCTCCCGTCAGGAATGAAATTCGGGTCTGAAAGCTGCTCGATGTCTTTTTGTAGCATCAGGGTTTGTATGCGTGCCAGCACGCTGCTGAACAAGTCCGACACGGGTAGCCACAGGTAAATGGATATATAGCGTGAAATCCACTGGGTCAGCGTGCTTTGGAAACCGTCATAGACGGAAATCGCAAACGCCAGCGGACCCAGTATGCTTAACACGATTAGGAAGAACGTGCGCAGCGTGTCTATAATCAGCCCCGCCGCCTGAAAGAGCATTTCCAGCAGTTCCCTGAACCAGTCCCGGACGGACTTCTTTATATTGTACGCCGCCCTGTCCATATACATACCCGTCATAGTTACCATATCGGAGGGCGACCAGCCCAGTTCTTCCAGTTGCCTGTCAAATTCCTCGTCCGAAGCGAGGTAAGCCGTTTCGGGGCTACGCATCAGGGCTTCATATTCCAGTCGGTCTTTCTGTGCCCGGTATTCGTTCATGTCGAAAGTCTGCGTTTCCATAAGTTGGTTGCACCCTTTCACCACTGGCGACAATACCGTGTTGATAGTCCCCAGCACGAACGTGGGAAAGAACATGATGCACAGCCCCAGCGCAAAGGGACGCAGGAGCGGGTACACGTCTATGGGTTCGGCACGTGCGAGCGACTGCCACACTTTGGCGGCTACATAGAACAGCGCACCCAGCCCGGCTATTCCTTTGGCTACCCCCGTCATGTTGCTGCACAAGGGCATCATTTCATCGTACAGCACCCGCAACACTTGGTGCAGGTTGTCAAAATCCACCGCTGCTAATAACATAGGCATACCGATTTATATGTTACCAGTAGCGTTCATCCGCCGAGCCGTAAAGAGCCAGCACCCGGTCTGTGTCGTTCTTCTTCTTTGCCCGCAGGTAGGACACGGATATGTTCTTTCGGGTGTAGTAGTTCACGAGGTTGCGGTAGTTGAGCAGGCTTTTGTAGGCGTTGTTGATTACCGCCAGCCTTTCGGCATCCGTCAGCGACATACCCGTCACGTTCACTACATTCTTCAAGTCCTGCAACACGTCCGCACTTTCGGAGAGCAGCTTGGCATACCCGGCTGAAATGGCGGTGAGTTCATCCGGCGTGTAGTTCGGGTCAGCCAGCATGTTCTGGTAGTTTCGCACGTAGATTTCGGATATTTCCGCCACCAGTTCAATGGACTTCTTCACCTTGATGCCGCCCTTGACAACATCGTGTACCGCTTTGAGCGCATCGTAATAGACTTTTCCCTGCTGGAAAATCTTCTGCGCTTCCATGAAGCCGTCCAGCGTGTTTTTGGCTGTGGTGGAAGTCTGCACTATCTGCTTGGTGGTGTTGATGATGCCCTGTGCCAAATTGCCGGGGTCTGACACCACCCACTGTGCGGATGCGTTGCCGATGAAGCAAAGGCATACCGCCATAAGGAGAATTGTTCTTTTCATGTTCCTGATTTTTAAGTTGTTGATGATTGGGGATTACGTTTGCTTTCTGCAAGCCTCTTGATAGCCAGTTCAAGGTTGCCGCCCAGCTTGTCGGCAAGTGCGAACAGTTCCATTTTCTCGCTTTCCTCTGTCGTGAAGGTGTAATATTCTTCCAATGAAACTTCTGTGGCGTACACCGCCGACTGCGTGCCGCCCAGCGAGAAGAAAACTTCCTTGTACTTCCGTCCGGGGTGGTTCGCCATGTTGATAGACAATATCTGCGAACGCTCCTTGTCGGTCAGTCCCAAGAGGTTCTGTATGCTGTCAAACTTGTTGAGATATTTTCTTTGGTCTAACAGGATTTTGCAGTCCGAGTTATTGATGATACTCTCTTTCACGATAGGGGAAGAAATAATATCCTCAATCTCTTGCGTGACTACAATCGCTTCCCCGAAATATTTTCGGACGGTTTTGTAGAGGTAGCGGATATAGTCCGCCATGTTCGCCGATGCAATCGCTTTCCACGCTTCCTCGATTAGTATTAACTTCCTTATTCCCTTTAACTTGCGCATCTTGTTTATAAAGGCTTCCATGATGATGATAGTCGTTACCGGGAATAAAATCTTGTGGTCTTTGATGTTGTCCAACTCAAAGACAATGAAGCGTTTGTGCAACAAATCCAGTTCCTTGTCGGAGTTCAGCAGGTAGTCGTACTCACCGCCACGATAGTACGGTTCAAGCACGTTCAGGAAATTGTTTATGTCAAAATCCTTTTCCCTGACGTTCTTCTGTTCAAGCTGTCGGCGGTAATCATCCCGGACAAACTCGTAGAACGTGTTGAAGCAGGGCGTTACCGAACGGTCTTTGCCTGTCAGTTCGATATAGGCACTCACGGCGTTTGACAACGCCACTTCTTCCGACCGCTTCGGGGCTTCATCATCCCGCTTCCACAGGGTGAGTATAAGGGTCTTGATGCTCTCTTTCTTCTCTATGTCGAATACCCCGTCCTCGACATAGAACGGGTTGAACGCTATCGGGTTCTCGTTGGTGTAGGTGAAATAAATCCCGTCCTCGCCGTGCGTGCGGTTGTGGATAAGCTGGGACAGCCCCAAGTAACTGTTACCCGTATCTACCAGCAGCACGTGCGCCCCCTGCTCGTAATACTGACGCACCATGTGGTTGGTAAAGAAAGACTTACCCGACCCGCTCGGCCCAAGTATGAACTTGTTGCGGTTGGTCGTGATGCCTTTCTTCATGGGCAAATCCGATATGTCGATATGCAGCGGGCGACCGCTCACCCTGTCCACCATTTTGATGCCGAACGGCGAAAGCGAACTCTTGTAGTTCGTTTCTTCCACGAACAGGCAGAGAGCCTGCCCCAAGAACGTGTAGAAACTTTCCTCTGCGGGGAAGTCCGCTTCGTTTCCGGGTATGCCCGCCCAAAAGAGCGTGGGCGTATCGACCGTGTTGTGGCGTGGCTTGCACTCCATTAGCGCAAGCTGGCTTCCCACATCGTTGCGTATGCGTTTGAGTTCTTCCCGGTCGTCACTCCATGCCATGACGTTGCAGTGGCAGCGCACCGATACAAGCCCCTTGCTGTGCGCTTCGTTCAGGTACTCGTCTATCCATTCCTTGTTCACTTGGTTGGCACGGGAATAACGGGAGAGCGATTGCATGTTCCGGGCGGTCTGCTCGAAGTTCTTCAGGTTTTCGGCGTGGTCGTCTATGAAGATGAACTGGTTATAGACGTGGTTGCACGACAACAGCACGCCCACCGGGGCGGCGAATGACAGTCGGCAGTCGCTCCGGTCAGTGGACAGCTTCTCAAACCGTGTGTCCGTCCCGACCTTTCCGGGCAAATCTTCCACGTCCGAAAGCGTGTGCAGGCACAGTATGTCGTCCCCGACACGCATTTCTTCCGGGTACAGCCCGATGTCTTTCAGGCAGGTGGTATCTGTCTGCGATAGCGAGAAGTATTTCTCGATGATGCCCGCCTTTCCGTCCTGCCCGGTGATTTCCGATGCCGCCAGCCGGGTAAGGGTGACAAACCCGCTGTCGTTCATAATCCTTTCAAACTGCCCGACCGCTTCGATGAACTTTGCCGCCGCTTCCTTGTCGGCTATCTCCTGCGGTACAATCCTGCCCCGGCATAGGGTGGAGAAGTCGCTCTGTCGGCGGCTTCTCTCCCTTGTCGTCTTTGTCAGGAACAGGTAGCAGTAATGGTTCAGGAACGGGCGTTCATTGAAGTGCCGTTCAAAGGAGCGGCTTAAAAAACTAAGCTCGTCCCTTTCCGTGTCGGGCTGGTAGTTCTCCTTGATGAAGAAGTCCTGCTTGTGTACTATGGAGTAGTCGGGCAGCACCTTGATTGCCTTGTACCATGCCGAATGTATGGCTTCGTACTCGGCACTGGTGACGGTGAACAGTTCGGGCAGTTCCACCCTGAAAGCCACCGTTATGTCCGCATCCTTTGAAATGATGCAGCCGTTCTCCACCGCCAAAAGGGGGAATTTCCTTTCCAGCGTGGTAGCCTTTAACATATTTCTCATGTTCTTTCTTCCTTTCTTCTTTTGTAGTTGAACAGCCGGGGTATCGCCTTTCGGCTGATAATGAAGCGTGGGTGTCTTTTGCGTGCGGCTGCTTTCATCAGCCCGTGCGTGCCGTACCGTGCGTTGAGCCGGAACGTCTGCCACACGAGCAGCAGCGAAGCCGACACGATGAAACCGATACATAGCCACTGGTTCACGCCTGCCATGAACAGGACGATGAACACCACGAATACGGCGAGCAAGCCGCCGCAAAAGATAAAGAGGTACTGGCTTTTCAGCCCCTTGAACTCCACTGGCTTTCCGATACCCCTGTTTACCGGATATTCAGACATAGCCGCTGGTTTAGAGGAAGAACGACCGCAGGATAGTGGCGGCGACAATCAGGAAGATGCACGCCCCGAACCAACTGGCGGCGGTCTTTGAGGTGTCGGGGTCGCCGCTCGAAAATTTGTTATATACTTTTACCCCGCCAATCAAGCCGCAGACCGCCCCGATTGCGTACACCAGTTTTGTTCCGGGGTCGAAATACCCTGTGATTAGGTTCGTGGCTTCGGTGATGCCCGCCTGCCCGTTGCCCTGTGCGTAGGCACTTACCGCAGCGGCAAGGATAGCCGCCGACAAAAAGATTTTCTTTCTCATTGTGATTTGTTTTTAATGCCGGGCGGCGGGTGGGAAGTCCGCCTTTCCCGGCTGGTGAATAATTTGAAATTTTAGTGGTCGGGAGCAGTCCCGTTTGTCTGTTTGGTTTTCAGGTTGCCAATCAACCGTAATCACGTTGTTTCATACTGTCAGATTTATACATTATTATATTATAGGAAATCGTTCATGTCGAACGCTTCGTGTTCCTCGCTTGCATCGCCAGTTCCGGCAGGGACGGCAGCCGTAGCCAGTTCCGCTTCGTTGCGTCCCAGCAGTTCAGCCACCTTTGCCAGCCCGCCGTTGATGTTCTCCACCACCGCATCGTAGAGGTTCGTTCCCTCAATGCTTGCCAGTGTCCCGGCGGCTTGCCGCTGTTCAGCTTCGGTGGAGTTGTCGGCGTTCGCCGTGCGTACCGCTTCGCCCAGTTCGTCAAAGCTCACGCCCATAGCTCGCCCGGTATCATCGTCACCGTCCATATACCCGGCTATTTCCTCGTCCTCGTAGTTGGGTTCGTCATTCTCGTAACCGGGCGTTTCTTCCGGCAGTCCGTCAGCCTGCGGCGCAAAAATAGTATCATTTTCAGCCGCTTGCGGGAGGTGTCCCGATTTGTCCTGCGCTGTCCCGATTAGTCCGCCCTTGTATCGGCTTTCACCTATCAGCGTGTAGCCTGAAACTTCGTTTCGTGGAAGCTGCGCATCATCCGTTCTGCCCGGTGATGTCCGGCTTTCCGTGTAGCGATACCACAGCCACAGGGCGATGTAGTACACCAAAAGCCCGGTTAATATGCAATAGGCTACCATAGCTAAAAGGGCTTTTGGAAGTGGCTTTCATACAAGGCGTTTATCTCGTCTTGGTACTGCTCGAAGTGGCGCAGCAGAATGTTTTCCACGTAGCTGCTTACCGTCACCTTGCGCCCGCCTATCACCGTCACGATACGCATCAGCTTCTCGTGCGTGGTGCGGCTCACGTACAAGGGCTGTCGGTCTGCCAGTTCCACTTTCTGAAAATAGGTTTCCCGGTAGTCGCCCGAACCGCCCTTGCGCTTGCGGGGTGTCGGTTTCTCTACTTGCACCGTTTCTGTTTGTGTTTCTTGCGGTACATCATTCGTCTTATTATTATCTTGTTTACTGGGGACACCTTGCGAGATAAGTTCTTTCATGAAATCCTCGTCTATCTTCGGCATCCCGCCGCTTTGCTTTGCCATATCATTGTAATTTGATGTAGTACGCTATTTCGGTTATCAGTTCTTCCAAGTTGCTTCCCCTCACCAGCGGACGGCTGGCGGGAAAGAGCGTGGAGCGGAACACCGCCTTTTTATCCGCCACCAGTTCCTTTTTGTAGCGTTTGGTATCGGGGATAAAGGTTTTCATCAGCGGCAGTTCCAGTTCCTTAATCGTCTTGTCATAGGCGGTGTAAAGGTCTGTTTTCTCCCGCCCGTCCACCATGTTCCAAAAGAGGTACAGCCCGGCAAGTCGGCAGGCTTCATTCTTCACCAATAGCTTTTGAATAGCCATTGCGAACGACAGGCTGCTTTCCAGCACCACCTTGTCGGCTGAAATGGGGGTGAAGATGTAGTCCATGCCCGCAAGGGAGTTTATCATGCCCTCGCTGTTCACCGTGCCGGGCAGGTCGAAAAAGACAATATCCGGCACGTGTCCGGCGGCTATATGTTCGTCAGCCGTTGCAATCGCCTTTTCAGGTGAACTGCACAATACCGGGTAGGCTTTCTTTCCCAGCCGGGTAAACTGTTCATACGCCATGCGTTTGTAATCTTCATCTGCCCCGACCTGCTTGGCATCCCGCTTGCGCATCCCGGCAATGGAGTGTTGCGGGTAGTCGCAATCGACCACCGCCACATCGTAACCTTTGAGGTAATAGAGGTAACTTGCCGCCAGCACGGTAAAGGTTGTTTTGCCGACCCCGCCCTTTTGGGTGGAAAAGGCGACATACAGGGGTGTTTTCTCGTTTTCCATATTGCTTTCGTTCATTATTGGTTGATTTATTTATTGCTTTCAATCATTCATTCCTTCCATGTTGCAATCTTGAAATATTGAAAGACTGTTTTATTTCAATCTTGTTTTCCTGCTTTCATTCTTTCTTGGAATATTGAAATAATGCAATCATGCTTTCTTGAAATCATGCTTTCAATCATTCTTTCCTGATTGGAATATTTCTTTCAATCTTGCTTTCAATCTTGAAATCCGATGCAAAAAAAGGGAGAAAAAACGTCCCCTGAAAACCTTGTCCCGATTTGTCCTGTGCTGTCCCGATTTGTCCACCAACTGCCTATTTTACAGCATTATAAATCACCGTTACTTTGCAGCGGAGTAACGAACCGCCGGGGGCGCAGGTGTAAAACCGGGCTGGTGAACGGCAGGGGTTACCGCTTCACGCTAACCCCAATCCGTCACGGACGGATTTCGATTTTCGTCAGAAAATAGCAAGGTGTGTTTTGTAGCATACAAAACCGTTTTCCGTGCCTGAAAACGCCTTGCCCCTTGCGGGGGTAAAAATCACTCCGAAGTCGTAATTTTTTAATCCAAAGAAGCATGGAAACAAGAAAAACCAACAAGGGCGGTCGTCCCGCCCTCGCAGACCCGGCGAAGCACCGCCATGTCCTTTACCTGAACGACCGGGAGAACGCCCGCTTCCTCTCGCAATGGGAGCAGTCGGGCGTTACGAGCAAGTCCCGTTTCATCGCCGCCCGGCTGTTCGGCGAGCCGTTCCGGGTGGTGAAAGTGGATAAGTCGGCGGTCGAGTATTGCGCCAAGCTGACCGAATTTTACGCCCAGTTCCGGGCGGTTGCGGTCAATTACAACCAAGTCGTAAAGGCGTTACACGGCAACTTTTCGGAGAAAAAGGCACTGGCTTTTCTCTATAAACTGGAGAAAGCGACCACCGAACTGGCTATGTTGAACCGTCAGGTTATCGACCTGACAAACGAGTGCAAGGAACTATGGTTGCCAAAATAAGCACGGGCGGCAATATGTTCGGCGCACTGGCGTACAACCAAAACAAGGTGGACAGCGGGGAAGCAAAGGTGCTTTTCTCCAGCCGGATGCTGTTGAGCGAGGACGGGAATTTCTCTATCGGCGAGTGTATGCGCAGCTTTGAAATGCAGATGCCCGTCCAGCTGTCCACCAAGAAGCCGATACTTCATATTTCCATAAACCCGCATCCGGAAGACGTGCTGACAGACCGGCAGCTTTCCGACATTGCACGGGAGTATATGCGGAAGTTGGGCTATGGCGACCAGCCTTATTTGGTATATAAACATACCGACATTGACCGCCACCATATCCACATCGTGGGGTTGCGGGTGGACGAGAACGGCAGACCGCTGAATGACAAGTTCGAGCATCGGCGCAGCAAGCAAATCACCCGTGAACTGGAAAAGAAATACGGGCTGCACCCGGCAGAGCGAAAGGAACGTGCCGAACGCCCGGAACTTAAAAAGGTGGACTATGCCGCCGGGGACGTGAAACATCAAATCGGCAATACCGTGAAAGCGGCTTGTTACGGCTACCGCTTCCAGTCGTTCGGGGAGTACAAGGCTTTGCTTGCCGCTTACAACGTGTGCGCCGAGGAAGTCAAAGGCGAGATAAATGGCAAGCCCTATCAGGGCATTGTCTATTCCGCCATGAACGACAAGGACGAAAAGGCGGGCAACCCGGTAAAGGCTTCCCGCATCGGCAAGTCGGTGGGTTATGAAGCGGTGCAGCGCAGAATGGAGAAATCGGGCGAAGCAATCAGGAACGGGAAACTGAAAGAGCGCACCCGGAAGATTGTAGCCACTGCCATGCAGACCGCCCGCAGCCGCAAGGAACTGGAACAACAGCTAAAGAAGCGGGGCATTGACGTGGTATTCCGTCAGAATGACAGCGGGCGCATCTATGGCGTTACGTTCATCGACCACGACAGCCGGGTGGTACTGAACGGTTCACGCTTGGGCAAGGAGTATTCGGCGAACGTGTTCAACGAACGTTTTTCGGGCGAAACCGGAAATATACACCAGTCAGAAGTGGAAATACAACAGCGGGAACAATCCACGCATCAGGAACAGTCAGGCTTTACGCCGAAAGCCGACATCATTCCGGGCGTGGCTTCCGTGCTGGGTGCTTTCGGTGGATTGCTGGGCGGCGGTGCATCAGGCGGTGACGAGCCGCAGGACACCGCCCGCCAAAAGAGAAAGAAGAAAAAGAAGCGCACAAGGCGCATCGACTAACTTAAAAAACATTACAATCATGCAACAAGAGGATGATTTGAGAGGGCTTGCACGGGTCATGGACTTTATGCGGGCTGTCAGTATTCTATTCGTGGGAATAAACGTGTACTGGTTCTGTTACTCCACCCTGAAAGAGTGGGGAGTGACGTTTGAAGTGATAGACAAGATACTGTGGAACTTCCAGCGCACCACCGGGCTGTTCTCGTCTATCTTATGGACAAAACTTTTTTCAATGGTGTTCCTCGCCCTGTCGTGCATCGGCACTAAGGGCGTGAAAGAGGAAAAGATAACGTGGACGAAGATACATTGCAGCCTTGCGGTAGGGGTAACTTTGTTCTTCCTGAACTGGTGGCTGTTGGAACTGCCCCTGCCACACACGGCAGACACGGCGTTTTACATCGCCACGCTGTCGGTGGGTTATATCTGTATGCTTATGGCGGGTACGTGGATGTCCCGGTTGTTGAAGAACAACCTTATGGATGATGTCTTTAATACGGAGAATGAAAGTTTCCAGCAGGAAACAAGGCTTATCGAGAACGAGTATTCCGTAAATCTGCCTACCCGGTTCTACTATAAGAAGAAATGGAATAACGGCTGGATAAATGTCGTGAACCCGTTCCGTGCCAGCCTTGTGTTGGGTACGCCGGGTAGTGGCAAATCGTATGCGGTGGTAAACAGTTACATAAAACAGCAAATCGAGAAAGGTTTTGCGCTTTACTGCTATGATTATAAGTTTCCCGATTTATCGGAAATCGCTTATAATCATTTGCTTAACCACTTGGACGGGTATAAGGTAAAGCCTAAATTCTACATTATCAATTTTGACGACCCACGCAAGAGCCACCGATGCAACCCGATAAACGCCAGCTTCATGTCGGACATTGCGGATGCCTACGAAGCCAGCTACACGATTATGCTTAACCTTAACCGCTCTTGGATAAGCAAGCAGGGCGATTTCTTCGTGGAAAGCCCGATTATCCTGCTTGCAGCCATTATTTGGTACTTGCGCATTTATCAGGGCGGCAGGTATTGCACGTTCCCCCATGCCATTGAACTATTGAACAAGAAATACGCCGATGTATTCACTATTTTGCGCAGTTATCCCGAACTGGAAAACTACCTTTCCCCGTTCGTGGATGCTTGGGAATCAGACGCTCAAGAGCAGTTGCAGGGTCAAATAGCAAGTGCGAAAATCCCGCTTTCAAGGATGATTTCACCCGCTCTTTACTGGGTAATGACGGGCGATGATTTTTCACTGGATATAAATAATCCCCAAGAGCCTAAAATACTGGTTGTCGGTAACAACCCCGACCGTCAGAATATCTATTCGGCAGCACTGGGATTATATAATTCCCGTATCGTGAAGCTGATAAACAAGAAAGGTCAGCTTAAAAGTTCGGTGATTATAGACGAGCTGCCAACGATTTATTTTCGAGGGCTTGACAATCTGATTGCAACCGCACGAAGCAACAAGGTAGCGGTTCTGTTAGGCTTTCAGGATTACAGCCAGCTTACCCGTGACTACGGGGACAAGGAAAGCCGGGTGATACAAAATACTGTGGGCAACGTGTTCAGCGGTCAGGTGGTCGGTGAAACGGCAAAAATACTGTCGGAGCGTTTCGGAAAGGTGTTGCAGAAACGGCAGAGCATGACAATCAACCAGCGGGAGAAGTCCACCTCGATAAGCACCCAAATGGACAGCCTGATACCCGCCAGCAAAATATCCAACCTCACGCAAGGTATGTTCGTGGGGGCTGTGGCGGACAACTTCGATGAACGGATAGAGCAGAAGATTTTCCACTGCGAAATCGTGGTGGACAATGAAAAGGTGAAGCGGGAAACCGCCCGTTACGTGAAGTTGCCGCAGATAATCGACTTCACCGACAAGGACGGCAACGACCGGATGCAGGAGGAGATACAAGCCAACTATGACCGCATCCGTCAGGAAGTCCGGCAGATAGTCGAGGACGAGATAACCCGGATTAAGAACGACCCGGAGCTATGCCACTTGATTAAGGAGGAAGAATAGCTGTATATAATAATGTATGGAGTGAAGAACAGCCGATGTAGCTTTACGGTTGTTCTTCATTTTGCTTTTTGGTGCGGTAGGCTTCAAAACGCACTAATATTTCGTGCAGGTTCTTCAATGCTTCCACAGCCTTGCCTATCGGCGGCATCTTGCTTTTGTCGAAAGTCAGTTTCTTCAAATCGGCAGTGTACGCCGTAGCCACTTCGGGCAACGCCATGACCGCTTCGGCATCCTTGAATATCGGAGCATCAGCCAGCGACAAGTGCGAACGGGAGTTTTTATTTAGTCCGTCCTCTATCGTCACCCGGTACATGGCATCCAAGAAATCTTCCGAATGTAGGTAATCGTTATATTCCTGATTGTGGTAGAGTGCCGACAAGTCGTAAACGTCACGGATATGCTTTGCCAACAGTGCGGCTGCATCCTCATTGTAAGACAGCTTTACCAGCCTTGAAACCTTGTCGCAGATAGTCTTTCGGGGGTTGATACACTGCGTTTCAAAACTTCCCAGCCCGTAGGTGCTTATCAGTTCCTCTTGCCCGATGCTTTCAAGAAAGGCGGTCACAATCGGTTTGATAACCCGCTTGTCCGCCGGGTAGAACATCAGTTTTTTGTCCGGCAGGTCACAGGATTTTATCTCTACTTCCAAATGCTCTTTAAGTCCCACGCCTTGAAATACATTGTCATACGAGAAATACAGTTTGCGGTAATTACCGCCCGTTTCCGACAAATCTTCCTTGTATATGTCACTGTTAAGTTCGGCTATGTATTTGGAAAGTTTCTTGTTCAATGTCTTTTCAGCCTGCTTGGACGCACCTTTGTCACCCGTGAACACGAACAAGTCCAAATCTTCCGAGAAACGTTCTATCAGCCCGTAGGCTTTGGAAAGTGAAGTTCCGCCTTTGAAGTAGGTCTTATCCGCATATTCGGACATGGAAATATCCCGCAGTATCTTCGATACCCAGTAATCCTTTTCCACGTGCGACTGCTCGTAGCCGAAATGTTCAGCCGCCAGTGCGATGATTTCCTTGAACGCTTCCTTGTCCGAATGTAAATTCATATTTCTGTCCTATGCCGTTTTATAATCCAAGTTGAACCGTGTCGTGGGAAGAATGGTCTTTGCCATTTCTGTTTGCAACACGGTTTGTCTGATGTCGCCCAGTATGTCCGCCACCACCTTTCTGACACGTGGCGGGTAACTTTTCGCCAAAGATACGATTTTTTCCAGTTCCGGCAGGCTGTACCCGTTGAAATATTGGCTCTTGACCCGGTTGTAGATGTCCTGCCCGGTTGTTCCGGGTATGCGCTTCATGTCCTTTATCGCATCGAGCAGCCGCAAGTACGGGACAAGGCTTTCATCCGGGTAGTCCATGCAGTAGGCTTTCACGCACTCTATATCCAAGTTCTTGAAACGGAAACGGCGAACCGGGTTAGGAGTGGCTATCGTTATGGTTGTGGCTACCTGTTCGGTCAGCCCCATTTTGTTATAGACGTAAGCACCAGTGATATAGCCGTTCAGTTTTTCAGTCAGGTAGCGGAACTGTTCATCCTGATAGACAGGCAGCTTTCCCAGTCCCAGCACTGATTTCTTGGGACGGTAGTACGCCCCCTTTTCAACCCGTACCAGTACCCCTTTGCGGCTCTGTTCGGAAAGTAGCACCGCAACATTGGCGGTCTTTTCCGTTTCAAACGACAAATCCCGGAACGTGAATATACGCCCGGTATCTATCCGTTCAATCTGCCCAAGTATCTCTTTTCTGAATGAAGCCATATTTATGTCCTTTGTTTCTATATGCAAAGATAGTATATTATGTAATCACCTGCAAAAACATAACAAAGATTTTGCCGAAGATGTTTTCTTTTTGTCGTGTCACCTGATAATAGGAGAATAACGGAAACTCAATCAAAGGCTTGCCAAACGCTTCACAAACGTTCCAAAAATAAGCTGTATTTCAGTGTTAATTTTGATATGTGGCTCATTATTAGCCTATTGATAAAATAGCAAACGTTTCATAAACGCTTCACAAATGGCTCGCAAGCATAATGCAAATTTTAATAAGTCGTTGATTATAAGGTATAAGACCTATAATTAAATGGCTCATAAATGGCTCACCCCAAGAGAGTGATTAACTTCGCTCTCTTTTTTTATGCCCTTTTCAATTCTCCAACCGTCAGTTGGAGATTTACCCCGACCGGACAATTTCAGACAGCGCAGGACAAATTCGGACAGTCCTTGCCGCCCGTCCAAATATAGCATATTTAGTCGCTACCTTTGGGCGGGACTATTCCCGTAACCACTAAAATTCCAATTATTTATGGCAAACAGAATGACCCCACCCGCAGAGGGGCAGGAAAAAGACGTGCTGCTGGTCTTGGATAAACAGCAGGGAAAGGTGAGTGCCGTTAAGGGTATCGACAAGGACGGCAATTTGCAGACCGTGCCACCCACTACCGGACACGGCGGCGAGTTCATGCAGGTGGACAAGAACAGCGATGTGTTCAGCAACTTCATTTCCAACTTCTACCGCAAGTATCAGGACACTTCCGGGCTGGAACTGTTCAGCGTCAAGGCTTCCGAAGCGGAGCAGGACGCAAAGGCAATCGAGGACAACCACCGCAACCCTACACCGGAGGGTGACAAGCGGGCTGAAATGCTTCGAGTTCCGAAGCCCGACTTCCACGAGTTCAAGCAGGGCTACCGCTTCGACCCGTCAAAAATCGACTGGGAGAACCTGAAAAAAGTCGGCATCACCGCCGACACCCTGAAAAACACGAAGGACTTCGACCGGGTGATGCGTGGCTACAAGTCCCGCAACACCTACACCGTTTCGGGGACGGTGGGCGGCTTCTACCTCAAACCTACCGATGTCAAGCTCTCTTTCTATCAGGCAAAGGACGGCACGGTAGTACCCAAGCTACACGGCGTGCAGCAGGACGAGAAACTGTTACAACGCCCGTTCCATGAACACGAGTTCACCAAGCAGGAACAGGGCAACTTGCAAGGCACTGGCAACTTGGGCGGCATCGCTGAAATCAAAGACCCGAAAAGCGGCGAGCAAATCCCCGTGTTCGTCAGCCGGGACAGGTACACGCACGAACTGGAGTATATGCGGGCTGACAAGTGGAAATGCCCCGATACAATCTGTAACGTGCAAGTCAGCCCGGAACAGAAAGCCGCCTTTGAAGCCGGGCAAGCGGTGAAAATGGAAAACCTGCAATTCAGAGACGGCACGCAGCGCAGTGCCTATTTGCAGGTCAGTGCGGTGGAGCGTGGCTTGGAGTTCCTGCCCCGTGCCGCCGTCCAGTTCTTGCAGCAGGGACAGCAGCCCGGAGAACAGCAGGTAGCCGGGATAAAGGACGGCAAGGGCGTTGAGTTCAACGGTCATGTGCAGCCCGGCGCACAGGGCAAATCCCCCGACAAGGTGCAGCCGAAAGACGTTACCCCCGCCGCCGAGAGCCGGACGCAGGTAGCGGTCAATTCGGGGGGCAAGACCAACGAAGCCACCAAGCAGGGCAAAGAGCCGTTGAAACAGGGTCAGGACAAGCCCACCGCCAAGCAGAAAGAGAAGCAGGAGAAAGCGCAGGACAAGAGCCTGAAAGCTGACAAGCCCAAGAAGTCCAGAGGAATGAAAATGTAATATCCACCATTAAAAAGTAAAGAATTATGATTGCATTGATAGCAGAAAAGCCCAGCGTGGCAAAGGACATCGCCCGCATCATCGGTGCGACCGGACGTAATGACGGTTATCTTTCCGGCAACGGGTATATGGTGACATGGGCGTTCGGCCACTTAATCCAGCTTGCCATGCCGGAAGCCTACGGCGTGGCGAACTTCCGCAGGGAGAGCCTGCCCATACTGCCGCCCGATTTCCAGCTAATCCCCCGTCAGGTGAAAGCGGAGAAAGGCTACAAGGCAGACCCCGGCGTGCTGAAACAGTTGAAAGTGATAAAGGAAGTGTTCGACCGGTGCGACCGGATTATTGTCGCCACCGATGCCGGGCGTGAGGGTGAGTTAATCTTCCGCTATATCTTCCATTACCTGAACTGCCGGAAACCATTTGTGCGCCTGTGGATAAGTAGCCTTACCGACAAGGCAATCCGTGAGGGGCTGGATAACTTGCAGCCGGGAGAGCGTTACGATAACCTCTACCTCTCTGCCAAGTCCCGCAGCGAAGCGGACTGGCTGATAGGGATAAACGCCACCCAAGCGTTGAGCGTTGCCGCCGGGCAGGGGGTGTTCTCGCTGGGCAGGGTTCAGACACCCACGCTCGTGATGATATGCAGCCGCTATTTGGAGAACAAGAATTTCGTACCCGCCAAGTTTTGGCAACTCAAAGCGGCGACCGCCAGCGGGGGAATAAATTTTACCGCCCAATCGACCGCCAAGTGGGAACAGCAGCCCGAAGCCATAGCCGTCCTGCAACGGGTAAAGGATGCCGGGCAACTTGTGGTTAAATCCGTTGAGAGGAAAGAAGCCTGCCAAGAACCGCCGCTTTTGTACGACCTTACCACGCTGCAAAAGGAAGCGAACACGAAGTTGAACTTCTCGGCTGACAAGACGCTTTCCATAGCGCAAAGCCTGTATGAAAAGAAAGTGATGTCCTACCCAAGAACCGGAAGCCGCTATATTCCGGAGGACGTTTTCGATGAAATGCCGGAACGTGTCGCCCTGTTAGGGCAATACCCCCGCTTTGCCGGGTATGCCGCCGGGCTGGACGGCACACCCCTGAACCGCCGCAGCGTGAATGACGGCAAAGTGACCGACCACCACGCCTTAATCATTACCGAGAACCTGCCCGGCGAACTTTCCAAAGACGAGCGGGCGGTTTACGAGCTGGTAGCCGGGCGTATGCTGGAAGCCTTTTCGGGCAAGTGCGTGAAAGACGTTACCACCGCCTTGCTGTCAGGGGGAGATACCGACTTCACGGTGAAAGGGTCTGTGATGAAAGAAGCCGGGTGGCGTGCCGTGTTCGGCGAGCAGGAAACGGGCGGGGATGAAGAAGCCGCCAGCCTGCCGCCACTCCAAGAGGGAGAATATTTGCCACTCTCCGGCGTGGATCTGCTCGAAAAGCAGACCAAGCCGAAACCGCTGCACACGGAAAGCAGCCTGTTGGCGGCAATGGAGAACGCAGGCAGGGAACTGGAAGATGCCGAACTGAAAGCCAGCCTGAAAGATGCCGGGATAGGCACGCCCGCCACCCGTGCGGCGATTATCGAAACGCTGTTCGCCCGCCAGTACATCGTGCGTGAGAAGAAGAACCTTGTGCCTACCGACAAGGGGCTTGCCGTTTACAAGATAGTCAAGGACAAGAAGATTGCCGATGTCGAAATGACGGGCATGTGGGAAACCGCCCTTGCCAAGATAGAAGCGGGCAGCATGGATGCCGACACGTTCCGGAAGGGCATCGAGGTGTACGCAACGCAAATCACCGCAGAACTGCTATCGGTGCAGCTATCTGTCGCTACTGGTGAAACCTGCCCCTGCCCGAAATGCGGCAGCGGGCGCATCCTGTTCTACCCGAAAGTGGCGAAGTGTTCCAACGTGGACTGCACGCTTACCATATTCCGCAACAAGTGCGACAAGCAGCTTTCCGACAAGCAGATTGTCGAGCTGGTGACGAAACGCAAGACCGGGCTAATCAAGGGCTTCAAGGGCAAGAACGGCAAGGCTTTCGATGCTTCGCTGGTACTGGACGAGCAGTTCAATGTCGGTTTTTCATTCCCCGAAAAGAAAGCGAAACCGAAGAAATAGCCTATCTTTGCCGCTGAAATTTCATTGTGATAGGTTTTACAGCTTATAATAATTGAAATTTTAGTGGTTGCGCCCGGAGGGAAACCGGGCGCATTTTTTATATGTTCCCGCCAAACAGGTAGGTCGAACAGACCACCCCGTTATCCAGCACCCTGCTTTCCGAGAGCTTCCACAGCGAGCCGGATGTTTCCCCGACAAAACCGATGCCTTTGCCCGCCATGACCGGGACGGTGTAGATTGTCAGGCTGTCCAGCAGTCCGGCTTTAATCAATGAAGTAAGCAGCTTGCCGCCACCCACCACCAGCATGTCGGTTTCCTGTTTCAGTTCATAAACCCTTTGCAGCGGTTCTTCGGTCAGGAACTCCACCCCGCAGTCCGGTGTAACGTTGGTGTCGTAGTGTGACACCACAAAAGACCGTTTGCTTTTGTGCGGCCACCCGCCCCAGTGTTCAAAGATGTAGTTGTAGGTGTTCGCCCCCATAAGCAGGCAGCTTGCGGCGGCGTGTTCCCTTGCCGCCAGTTCCTTGACCTCACGGGGCATCCAGTCCAGTTCATAGTCCGGCGTGGCGGTATGCCCGTCCAGCGATACGGCGATGTGCGCTTTGATTTGTTCCATATTATCAGGTATTAAAGTGATATAAATCCCTACTGTCTTGGCACGTTAGCCGCAACCCCAAAAAAGAAAGCGTGGCATGACGCTGTTTCGATGCGAGGTACTGGCATACCCAAATGTGGAAACAGTGCAGCCACGCTATGACAAACGCATAGCATATCCTGCGCTGAATATCCCCACATTTTGAAAAGTGCCAGTTTTCGCATCGGGACGTTCGGCGAACGTATATGTTATATATAAAGGCAATATTCCGGCAACCGCCGTCCAACTGCCGTTACTTTTCCGTGTAACTTCTGCAAAGTTAAGCAAATACCCTGAAAAATCACGTGCAAACAGAAAAAATCCTGCCGTGTTATCACAACAGGGCAGGACACAAGCACCTAAAAATACACAAGTTCAGCCCATACGCCTACGGGCAGCTTGCGTTCCTTTGAAGATGATATGAACCGATGACAAAACAGCTTTGGTTCGCCGTGTCTTTGGTGATGATGTCCCTTTCCCGCATGAAGCGGATATAGCTCTTTGCGGTGCGCTCCTTGATGTCCAATACCTGCTGCAACTGCTCGCAAAGGTCTATGTAGGTGATGCGTGTCTGCCGCCCGAAGATGTCACGTGCGACATTCACCAGTTCCCTTTCCTTGCGCTTCTCCTTTTCCTCACGGGGCTTCTCGCCCTTGTACACGTGCATCCCCGCTTCCTTGTCCCATGCAAAGAGCATCAAAGGAACGTCCAACGGGCTTCCGTCCCTTACTTTCAAGGCTTTCACGACCGACTGGGCGGGTTCTTCGTCTTTCTCTATCGAAAGGATTGTAGCCGCCTTACGCTGCAACTCACTACCCAAATGTCCCCGCAGTTTCAATCCGTTGGGGACGAAGTGCAGCACGCACAGAATACACGTGTTGTAGATACCCGCCAGCCGATAAAGTTCATCTATCACCGCCACGCTTTCCGCTTCATCGTTGGCACTCTTAACAAGGTCTGCGATGCCGTCAATGACGACCAACTGGATGCCGCCGTACTGGTAGTAGAACTTATCCATGCTCTGCACAATGGCGTTCAGGCGTTCTTTGCGTGACATACCCGTCAGGCAGAACGCTTTCAGTTCATCGGGTTTGTCCGGCTGTTTGGCACGTGCCAGCAGGTTGCTTACATTCTTGAACAGTTGCACTTCCGACTGTTCGGTGTCGTAGAGCAAGACCGCCTTGTGTTTGCCGTTGGCGGTTATCTGTATGCCCAGCGTATCTACTTCCGCACCAGCCGGGCAGATGCAGCCCGCCACGATTGCGGCTATATAATTGCTCTTTCCCGTTCCCTCGCCCCCGGTGATGCCGAACAGGTTGCCTTGTGTCCCCAGCGGAACGTCACCCGCCGAAATAATCTCTTGCGCTTTGGCGGGCGGGTTGTTGAAATCTATTTCGCATGATTTAAGCATAATCAATGTGTCGCTATACAGGTTGTCTAAAAATTCGATAAACAGTTTCAGGAAATCTTCACGGGTGTTCCCGGCTTTGAAGTAGTCGGATATGTCCTTTTCCTCTTTCGTTCCCGGAAGCGGGAGCAGCAGGCGTTTCACTCCAAATTCTTCCAGTAGTTTTTCCTGTTTGCATGAACTTTCCCTGCCCGTCTTGTCCATGTCAAAGAGCAGGACGATGTGCTTGAACCGGAATGTCAGCCGATAAACCAGCGTGGGCGGTATTGTCACCGTTTCGCTGTTGAAGCAGATAGCGTGAAAACCGTGCGCCGCCAGCGAAAGCACGTCTTTCTCGCCGCCCGTGATGAATAGCGTGTCGCCTTTGGCTGGCAGTTGTTCCAGCCCGAAACAGTAGTTCTCACCGAAGCTGCCGCCGTAGAGGAAACGGGGCGTGGAGAACGGGCGGTACAGCTTGATGTGCTGTTTGCCCTTGTAGCCGTACATGGGTTCTGCCACCGATGAAGTGTAGGTGTACGGTTTGCCCTCTGCCGTTTCACTGTTGTATTCCCGGAGCGAACAGACCTTGTAACGTTCCAGCAGTTCGGGCGTGATGCCGTACTGTTGCCAGTACACCAGTTCGGCAAGCGGGAACTTCTGTTCCCGGAACTGGTAGGGCTTGACGGGCTTTTCGGGCGTTTCTTCGGGTTTGTCCGGCACTGCCCGGCAGACGGTTGCCGGGGGAACGGAAACCGGAATGCCGGAAGCCAGCCCCAAGCCCAAATCCCGGTCGATGATTTCCAGTATCTCCACGAAGTCAGCCGCCCGGTTGCAGTCCAGCCCCTTTAACTGCCCCACGAGGAAGAAACAGTCGCCGCTGTAACTGTCGTTGCCGAAGTCTTTCATCTTGTAGATACCGCCCCGGCGGTCGAAATAGATGTTGCAGGAAGCCTTGCTGTCCTCGTACAGCGGGTTAAGGAAGTTGCGACCTATGCGCCAGTTTCCGGGCAGGTAGTGTTTGAACACCGCCAGCCCGTTACTTGTTCTTTCTAAGATTTCCTCTTTCCTTAGCATACAACTGGTGGTTGGTTATCAGGTTGTCGATGTTCTCCTTGTTGCTCCTTATCAGGCGTTCTTCCAGCATCCGGCGTATCTCGCTGACCTTGTAGAAGTAGCGTCCCCTGATGTTGGAATAGGCGATAGTTCCCGACACCCGCAGGCGTTGCAGGGTCTTTTCGCTTATTTTCAGGAACGTGCAGACCTCGTAGCTGTCCACCCACATGTCTTCCTCGCTTTGCCTTGCCGTTTCCATGTGGTTGAAGATGTAGTCGGCAATGGCGGTAATCTTGTTGTCCAGTTCCTTGTAGGCTTTGGACTCGAATGTTATTATTTCCATAACGGTAACTGATTGATTTGCCGCAAAGTTCGGGTGTCCTGAAAAATAAAACGCCACAGATGTACCCACCTGTGGCGAAATAAATTTTGTTAAAGCACGGTTGCCTAATCCTGCTCCCTCATGCGCATCAGCAACCTGTCTTTCAGGGTGGAGAGGAAGCCCGTTCGGTCTTTGGTCTTGGCTTTTAGTTCCATGTAGGTGTGGTAGAAGTCGCCGAGGTCGATGTCGAACACGTATTCAAAGTAGGCTACAATCTCCTTAATATCAACCGTCCCCTTGTTCAGACAGCCGCAGGCGTCCAGTGCGTAGATAAGTTCCACCAACGCCCTTTTCGTCCCCGTCCAGCGCAACACCTTTCCCATGAAGCCGTTCTTCACCCGCTTGCGTTGTTCCCGGCGTTCCAGCTCGTGCAGACGGTTGGTGAGGTATATTTCCAGCAGTTCGTTGGCTAAAATCTTGGCTACCTTGAAATCGTGACTGGTGCTGAACTGTGGGTCTGTTTCGTAATAGAAACTGTCCACGATGATTTGTATGTCAGGCTTCCCACGCATGAAATACTGCCTGTCCAAGTAGGTGGCTTTCGTTCGGTGGTACTGGTAGAACGCCAAGTTCCGCTGGAACGACTTTGAAATCCGGTCGGTTTCCGACAGCAGGTAGTCCCTTTGCACTTCCTCGCTGCCGCTGGGGAAGCGCACCTCTATCTTGTAAACGGTGTTGTAATAGATGATTTTGCTCGCTAAAAGCGGTTTCAGTTCCTTGAAGAAGTGTATTTCTTCTTCCGTGCTGGCGAACGGGTAGGAGATTATAAAGTTTTTGAGTTCGCCCAGTATCTCTTGCAGGTAGTCCACGCACAGGCGGCAGAGCGTCAGCGTGTCCGCTGCGGTGTCCTCGTATTCCTGTATCTGCCATTCCACTTTTTGAAGCAGTCCGGCGAAGTATGTTTCCAACGGTATCTTATGTTCCATAACCTTGTGCTTATCTTTTATGAAGCACAAAGTTACGGGCATAAAAAATCTGTTTTATTCTTGATTTTTCACATTACGTTCTTGTAACTGTGCATTTTCTTGTTTCCTGCGCTTTTCTGCGTATCTCGCCCGGTGTGTCCAGCAAGTAAGCCTTGCAGAAGTCGTTCAGGTTCGATGTCGATGCGAACCCCGTGGTGAACGCCACTTCCGTAAGCGTGAGGTTGGTGTTCTTCAGGTAGTGTTCCACGTCCTTTGCACGCTCCTTTATCACCCATTCCTTAGCCGTGTACCCGGTCATTTTCTTTACCTTCCGTCGGAACGAGCCGTATTCCATGCCGCATTTGTCCGCCAGTTGCTCGGCATCATAGACCATGTAGCCTTTCAGACGCACCATTTCGGTGAATGTCTGCCTGCCCAGCTCCGGCAGCATCCGTTCGGCGTGGCGCAGTTCCTTTTCCGTCACCAGCAGGCGGTTGTCCCTTACCGGGTTTCTCCGTAGCAGGTGGAAAGCGTGGCATACCGTGTTGTACACGTTGCAGAGGTACTGCCGTCCCGGTCGCATCCAGTGGAGCGCATCGCAGTAGGCGGTCAGTTCGGGTATCTCGTCCCGCTTGCGGTGCTGTTCCGCCAGTTCGTCAAGTATGGCGTAATGTGTGGTGGACATACCCAGCAGGATAATGATTGCCTTGTAGTCCTTGTATGCCGCCAGTGTCGGCGTTTCCGGCAGGCTCTTGAGCGTGTCGCACACGTGGGCGCACAGCCGCACGTCCTTGCTGAACGGTTCAAGTTCCAAGTAGTTGTCCATTTTCCGGCTGTTGTGCAGCAGCCATGTTACCTTTTCGTCCAGTTCCTTGCAGGACGCTTCCAACTCCGCTTCGGGAGCGGGAAGCAATAATGATGTAATCCGTTGTTCCATATCTGAATAAATTGATTTGTTTTCTGTACGTTACCCGGTAGCCCATAGCCAAAACTTTTGGATTAGCCGCCAAACCACGTGATAAAGGAACATGGCGGCAAGCATAAGAAAACCTGCCCGCAGGAAATATTCTTCAATGCGCTGCCAAACGCTCGTTTTTCGTTCGGGCATCAGTATGTCCGCCACTTCCTCAAAGGTCTTGCAGGCGAAAATCGCTTGCCGGAACTCGTCTGCGCTGTTCCAGCATTCTTCCTTGAACCACCGTGTCTTGGGGTATCGTTCCGCTACCAGTTCTTGCAGTTTTCGTAGTGGGAACGGTTCGGGGTTGTCCCCGTACTCGTATTCAATGGAAATCACACGTCCCTGCATCCTGATACAATATCCGAATATCCCTTGCCACTTCACTTTGTGCGCCCCCTTTTCAACATATTTCGTCCCGGTTGCATCCACTACAATGTAGTTCTTCCGCTTCTTCAACAACTCGGTATTGGTCGTTGTGTACAGTTCTTCCTTGCGAAACACGTATATCATGTTGCCTTTGGGGGCAAAGCTGAATATCGGGTATTTAAGTCGGGCTTTCATTGTAAATAGTCTATTGTTTTATAAAAGCAAAATAAAGGAGGGTAACACCTACCACAACCCCGAAAAAGATACAACCTGTAATAATGAAAGCCCAATCGGGGTAATGGAAATCAAGTTCTTCATAAGGAATGGCAGTTTTCTTTATACATCTGTTCCATACCCATATCAGAACTTTTCCAAATCTATTTACTGTGATAAGGTTACTCATATTGATTAATGGTTTAGCAGGGAACGGCTTGTCCGTTATCCTGCTTCGTTAACATCATATTTTATTCTCATTCCAGTGTACCATATC
>ERZ1027269.173-NODE-173-length-26183-cov-7.157417_pt1 | contig 26183 bp, 29 predicted proteins | sample MGYA00519471_ERZ1027269 | MGnify/ENA primary metagenome ERZ1027269 (study PRJEB26926, sample SAMN06164687) | human gut metagenome | biome: ENVO:00009003; feature: ENVO:2100002; material: ENVO:00002003 | host: Homo sapiens | place: USA | collected 2012 ...
TAACAATACACAATTCAAGACGCTTGTGAACACATGGCTAAATCAAAAGAAGCCCATGATCACGCCGTCAACCCACGCCAGCTTTACGCTGATTACCGAAAATCACCTGATTCCATATTTCGGCAAGCGCAAGATTGGCAGCATCACCGAAGCGGACATCCAGAGCTACATTTCGTATCTCTACAATGCTGGACGCTTGGATAAGACCGGAGGGCTTACCGTGAAGACGATAAGGGATGTTATCCTCGTTCTCCGGTTATCAATGGAGTATGCCTACAAGGAACGGGCTATTCCACTCCTGAACTGGGACCTAATTGAATACCCAAAAGAGCTTGGTATCAAGAAAGTGGTTTCTCTCTCAAAAGATCAAGAGCAAGCTCTAATTCAGTGTATCTACATGGACTTAAATCGGAAGACAGCAGGGATTTTGATTGCATTGTTTACCGGAGTCCGGATAGGAGAGCTGTGCGGCTTGCAGATGAGGGACATTTCGCTGACGGACAAGACCATCAGCATCAACAAAACCGTCCAGCGTATCTACGACAAGAAAAAGGGAGAATCGTATCTTCATATAGGACCGCCGAAAACGAAGACCTCCGCTCGAACGATTCCTGTTCCGTCGCTTCTCATTCACTATCGTAAGTATATTTACGGTTTTCACAATGCTTGATTCAAAAGGGATTTTTTTGCCTTATTCCCGCGTGACATCAAGGGAAACCGGATTGATAACGATGATAGATTTGCCCTTTTTGTGGGCATATCTCACGGTGTTCCCGGTACCGCTGGGGCATCCATTCCATACTGCGAGAATATAATCGGCGTGATCGACCATGTACCGATTTCTCTTGTCCATGCAGTCCGACGTGTACTCCCGTTGCAGCATGGTCTCCTTGTCACACTTTGCCGCGATATTATAATACCGTTCCCGTGAAGCCACAGACCATTTGATCGCTTGTGTCTCACAAGGGATTGCACTTTCCAGAGTAATGTGAGGGTATTTTGATTTCAAATCGAGTACAATTTCCGCAGCATACATATCGACGCCAAGAGCCATGCCGGTAATAAAATGCGTGACGCCCTCGTTCTCGATGAGTGCTACAATCTGATCCCGCATAACAGACTTCAAAGAAGTACAACGCTTATCGGATTCATCAAAGCCGAACGGAAGACTCTGCGGTCTATGACCGGTAAACGCACAAGTCTTGCCTTGAACGGATTGCTTTTCAGCTTTTTGAGCAGACTTTCTAAACTCAATAATGCGCGACATGACACCCCTTCTTTCACTCTTTTGGTAGGTAACTCCATTCTATCACCCTCATCACGGACAGTCAATGCAATGTCGTTAGTAAAATCAACGACGGCGTACCGTGGATAATGACACCGCCGTTAGGTACACTAAATGCAAAGGTGGTGAGGCTATGCGAGAGAAGAAGGACATCAATATTGAAATCGGCGGCAATATTCAAGTGGCAAGAGAACAGGCGGGCTATACGCAGGACACGCTCTCAGAAATGCTTGGCATGACGCCGAATCACCTGAGTGCTATTGAGCGTGGTGCTTCCGGTATTTCTCTTGAAGCCTTGCAGCGTCTTTGCCGTTTGCTGGGCGTCAGTGCGGACCGAATTATCTTTGGGACCGATGAGCCAGAAGCGGAAGCCCTTGCGCTTGCCAGACGTATTTCGGATATAAAGCCGGAATACCGGCAACAGGTTCAAGAGCTGCTGTCCGCTATTTTGAATATGTCATAAAAAAAAAGCCTCTGCCGATACCCAAAACGGGCATCGACAGAGGCTTTTGGTTCGTTTTCCGGGCATTCAAACAAGTGCCGAAATCGACACTTATTTCCGCGCTAAAGAAGAAACTGCGCAGGGAATACAATCACTTAGGCTGGTCAATTTGCGCCGCTCTGAGGCTTGCAATCACAGGCTTTTTCGACCCCTAACTGTCTACACCTCGATGCCTTGCGGGAGAAGTGCGGACAGGCGATGAGATCCGCACGGAAGCTCTGCTTGCAGCTATGGACGCAGCGGACGCAGAAGCGGTTATACTTCCGGCGTCCGCTGTCCCCGATGAAGAACGACCACTCCTGCCGCCATTTCTGACTTCTGCTCACAGTTCAATCTCTCCTTTGTGCTTTTTGGGAGGGCAGCATTCCTTCTGCTTTTCAGCCTTTGCAGACTTGAGCCTGTCCATGATGGAGGACTTTTCGCCCCTTTCGGGGGCTTTGACCTCTGCGGTCTTGTCCTCCTTCGGACCGTTGTTGATGATCCCATCAATCATGCCGTAGTCATCCTCCATCGACATCTCCGCTGCCTTGAGATAGTTTTCCTTCTCAAGAGCCGCCATCCAGCTTTCCTTGCTGATACCGAGCATTCCGCCCTTTGCCGCATGGTCGGCAATCTCCTTTGCATCCACGCACAAGCCCTCGGTGTTATCCGAATAGAGACGGTAAACCTCGCAACCCTTCTCCAAAGCCTTCTCAGCCGCTTCCTGACCGGCGGGAAGAACGCCAGCCCATGCGTAGCCGTAGTCCTTCATATCCTGAACGGAGAGCGTGGGATCGGGCATTTCCGGCACTTCCTTGACCTCAAGGTCGAGAAGGCGGAGCGTGTCATCGTCAAAGCCGTTGTAGACATCATCAAGGACGAGCTTGCCGCGCTCATCGACAATGATACAGGCAGCTTCATCGCCGTAGGTGTCATGCTCCATCAGATAAAAGCTGTGACCGCCGACTTCGTGCTGGTCAATGGTGTGCCACGTCCCGATGTGACCGGCAACCGTCAGACCGGAGGTATCGGCATTCATCTCAAAGTCCTTCTGCTCGGTAGCTTCCTGCTTCTGCTGCTCCTTCGAGATCATGGGGATCGCAACAATCTTATCGCCCAACTTAACAAACTGCTCCGGAACTTTGAAGAGGTCGGAGAACTTCTGCATCTGCTCTACGGTCAGAGAACCGAAGCTGTCATCCGTCAAGCCGACTACCAAGAATGTTCCGGCAACAACGTCGTAGATGTCACCGTCCTCATCCCGCAGAGCGCGGTTCAGGGGCAGACCTTCCAGCTTGCCTTCCTCGTTGCAGACTAAGGCAACCGGGTCTTCGTAGGGGTAAATCGCCTCGATGCAGCCGCCGACCTCATGCTGCAAGGACTCCAGACCGGAGTCAATCTCCTTCACATAAGGCTCCTTTCCCGGCTCAACGACGAGAACGGCGATGGTGCTGTCACGCTCGGCGGCTTCCCCTGAGCCGGTGATCCGGTATTCGTCGGGAATATCATCAAGCTCCCCGTCAAACTGTCTGTCCCAGCGTTCGCTTGCAACGCGGACATAGCCCTCATCGGTGAAGCGTCCCTGCTCATCCATCGCAATGTCACGCCCATAGCGTTCATAGTCGATGTAGTTTGCCAGAGGACCGAGATCCTTTTCAGAGTAGATACCAGCTTCGTGTGCGTAATAATAGCCAAGGTCGGATTCGTCGTTGATACCGGGCATGATGTCGTAGCAGTCCAGATTGAACGTCAGGTTGATGAGATCGTCGATGTCGCTGACCTCATCGCACCCGGCCTCCATAATGGCAACGAGCTTTTCCTGATCGCTCAGGGAAAGCTCGTCAATCAAAGCGGCAAGGTAGTTGAGCTTATCAAGGCTCTCGTACTCGCCAAGCATCTTCTGAACGCCATAGATCGGGCATTCGTAGTCGGTGATAAACCACTCTTCGTAGGGCTGACCGAACTCATCCTGCTTGCCGATCCCGATGCGCTCAAAGACCTTCTGCATCTCTTCTTCGGTGGTGGGCAGCTTTACCCACTCACCGACCAGCATACCCTCGTTGTACTTGCCAAGGTTTGTGACGAAGGCTTCAAAATCACCGTCTAATACGGGCATAGGCATCCTCCTTTCAGTCATCCACCATGCCGTCCGGCATGATATACAGTTCCTCAAACTCCGTGTCCGTCATGGCTTCGAGCTTCCGGACGGTCTTATACATCAGCTCTGCGATCTCACCGTCCATGTCGTTCAGGGTGACGCCCTTCATATCGTCGATCAGCCGCTTCCGGCTGGACGTGTTGAAGCAGCACATCAGGTTGATTTCTTCCACGGTAAAATTCTTCATATCAGAGTTCCATATCCTTTCCTTTGTTTTTCTGCGGCTTCGGCGTGTGGGGCGGCTGTGCTTTCTGCGCGGATTTCAGCTTGTCGCGGATGGATTCACGGGCAGCGGGCTTCTTCGGGATGGTGTCGTAGATGGCAGTCCCGGCATCCTCCACATACGAGCGGACATACTGAATGCTCTCAGAAAAGCGAATGGGGCGGTTCTTGTCCTCAATGTTGGTCAGCCGGACTTCATCAGCGGCAAAATCAACCGCGTCAATTCTGCACTTGATGCCATCCACATTCAGCGTCGCGCCGACAGGAATGTAATCTGCGGCTTTGAGTTCCTTGAAGGTCTCGCCGTCCTTGCTGAGAAAGACATCTGCGCCGGACTTCCAGAGCTTGTGAGAACCGGCTACCCACGCACTTTCACGGAAGCCAGTGACCGGAATAGAAGGCTTGCCGCGTACCTTCTTCTCAAGGAGCTTTGTGCCGAGCAAGGACGCGGCTTTTTCCGCGTCCTTGCCATATAGCTCAAAATAGCCATTCTGAGCAAAGCAGACCAGCGCGTCGGGATGTGCCTTTTTGACTGCTTCGTATTTACGGAGTTCTGCGACGGGCAGAGGTGCAAGCACCTCTGTCCTTTCTGCATCCGGCAGTCTGTCACGGTGGGTTTTCTGCTTGGACAGCACTTCTTCCAGAGCGTCCGCGTCCTTCGGGAGCGTCTGGTGGGTTTTGACGCCGCCATGCTCACCGACCAGAGCCATTGCTGCATCGAAGCTGCTGCGGCAGGGTGCGTCCAGCACATAGCCGTCTGCGAAGGTCAGCCGGTCATGATCCGGCGCAACCGAGTTCTGCGCCACATTTGCCGCCTGTTCCCGGTAGTTGATCTCAAAGACATCTCCGAAGACCTTGCCGCGCTTGACGGTTTTCGGGATGATGACGCGGGCAATGCACTCGTCGTAGGTCTGTTCCGCATAGAAACGGAAGGTGTTGTGATCCCGCGTTCCCTGAATAAAGACCTGATTCTCATTGAGGCAGTGCGTTCCGTGCGGGCGGCAGAACCACATCAGCGTCCTGTCTTCGGGATTCCGGCTTTCGGCAGCGCGGCGGATGATGCGCTTGTCGATGTCGAAGTCTTCCTTGTAGCTGTCTACATGACTGTCCACGAGCTTCTGCAGCTCCGCAACGATGTCAACGTCTGTGTATTTCTTCATGCTTCTCCTTTCTCACAACTCCATGTCGTGTGTTTTGGATTTGACCGGGGACTTCTTCTCCGGCTGCTGTTTCGCGGCAGCTTTGAGCTGATCGCGGATGGAGGGCTTTTCCTGCTTCTGCTCCTGCTTGACGTATTCCAGCGTCGGCATCAGCTCACGGTAACAGCCCTGTGTTTTCCGCGCCGCATGACGGCGATGGATTTTGAACAGCGGCTCACCGTTCTGCGTGACCGTGTTGCCCTCAATCCTGACGCCGTTCCGTGCCAGCAGATTGAAGGAATGGTTAGAGGCGCGATAGGACGCCCGCATTCCGTCGTTGTTATAGGCAATCTGCCCCTTGAGCGTGTCTATGACGGCGGCTTTGATTTCCTTCTCTTCGGCGGTCAGGCGGTGCGCCTTCGGTGCTTCCTCCGGCATGGAGGCAACGAGAGATCTGACCTCCACGGTTTTTACCTCAATAGAGGTAATCTCATCGTTCTCCCATGCAACGACCTCCGGGTCTCTTTCCGCTGCTATCTCAGGCATGACTTCCTTTTGAGCTTCTGTCTGCTGACGGAACGCATCCACGAAAAGTGCCGTCAGTCCGGGATTGGGTTTATCCACAAGGAAGCGGGAGGCATTCTCCGGGCAGACATCAACGGTCTTCGCCCATTCCTTGAGGGGCTGCGGAATGCGCCCGTCAAAGTCTTTCTGCTGAATGGTGTTTGCGAGGACATACCGGACGCGCTCCGGAGAGAACTGCTCAAGGACGCTTTTCACGGCAGCATCCGCATCCAGCCGGTTGTCTCCGTAGTTAGAACTGATTGCCGCCTCAATCGCACGGCGGCATTCCACGTTTGCAGCGAGAGAAGCACGATATGACTCCAGCTCACCGGCTTCATAGGCATAATTCGCCGTCTCGCGGTAAATGGGGACTTCCGGCACCGCTTCCACGGGTGCCTCGGCTGCCTTCTCTTCGGACTGTGCTTTCTCTGCCAGCAGCACCTTGAGCTTGGCGTCAATGCCCTCAATCATCTCAGCCGCCGTCTTGCGGATGGTGTCCAGAGAGCTTTTCAGCTCCTTGGTTTCCTTGCCGGAAGACCAACCGGCGATGTAGCCGAAGGAGTAGTCCGAGGTTTCAATGCCGTACCGTTGGCAGACGGTGTAGGCAACGCTTTCCGCTTCAACCTCCTTGGTGTGCCGATCCTTCTTATCTTCTGGCGCGGCTTTCTCATCCGGCTTGACGGCGTGGAGCTTTGCGTGGGCGATCTCGTGAATGGCGGTCTTGACCGTCTGGATTTCGCTCATGCCCTCCTGAATGGCAATGCGGCTTTCAACCGGCGAAAAGAATCCCTTTGCACCGCCCGGAATGTCCTCAAAGGAAATAGGGACGGGAGATTCCTGCTTGAGCGCATCGAAGAACGCCTCGTAGTTTTCGACGGTGCCTTTCAGCTCATCGACGATGATGTCCGGAAGCTCCTTGCCGTCCGTCTGGGAAACATCAAAGACACTCACCACCTTGAAGGCAGGGCGCAGGACCTCAACCGTTTCCGTGACAGCCTTCCCATCTGCGCCGATCACCGGCTTCTGCGTCAAAGGATCAATCTTCTCGCGCTCTTCCTGCGACTTGTACGGCGCGGGTGCAAGAATCTTGATGCCCTTTTCGCCCTTCATGACCTGACGGTCAAAGTTGCGCTGCCACGAGGTATAACCGGCAACATAGGTTGCCTCCGGCTTCTGCATCGCAATGAGCAGCGTGTTGTTGAAGGAATAGTTGTAGAACTTGGACATCGTGCGGAGATATTCCTTGAACCGCTCGGATTCAAAAAGCTCCTTGATGCCCTGTTCCAGCTTGTCCGTGATTTCGCGGACTTGCTGTGCATTTTTGTTTTCAGCCATCTCAAACCTCCATTTCTTATTTGTTCCGGGCAGAAGAAAACCCCGTCTGGGATTTGCTCAGTAAACGAGCCTTTACCTCAGACGGGGTTTCTCTGCGCGTCATCCGACGATGGAAGATGTTATCCTCGTTCTCCCATTCAATCAGCCGGTCAAACATATCCGGGTGCTTTGTGACCATGTGCAGCAGCTCCGAGTCACTGGCGTTGGGACAGAACCAGCAGCCGTTTCTTCGGCAGTGAGCGTAGATTGGGGAAAGCAGCCCGTGTTCCTGACAGAGCTTGTAGGCGTCCGCCTCGGTCATACCGTATTTGGCAAGCAGACTGACCTTCGTTATTCCATCCAGACGAGCAAGGCGTTTTGGCTCATCCTCCGCGATGCCGACATAGCTCACAGTGTCCGGCGAGAGTGCGGCATTGTACTTGCGGACTGGCGGGATTTTGCAGTCCCGATTGACTGCACACATACCAGCCCATGCAAAGCCGCGAACCTCGCCCTTGTGCGGTCCGCGGGTGATGACATGATGGAACACCTCATCGTAGGTCTTGTCCGCGTGGAGAATGGTGAACTTGATGCCCAGCTCCTTTTCGCAGAAGGGCTTGAGCCGGTCATAAATGAAGTCCCGGTGTTCCGGGACTTCGCCGCTTGTGTCTTTGTCGAACATGACCTCACTGAAAACCGCCTCGTCAAGCGGCTCATTGTGCTGTGCAGCCAGCAGGAGCGTCGCTACGCTGTCTTTGCCTCCGCTGCAAGAGGCAACATACTTCGGGCGGCTCATCGATCAAACTCCATCTTGAAGCTGACGTATTTGCCGCCGCTGTCATCCAGACGAATCACCGCATCATAGAGCTGAGGCTTCTTCGGCGTGTAAAGCCCGGTCACGCGGCACCAGCCCTTGTCCAGCAGCTCCTTTGCAATCTTCTTGGTCAGCTTCTTTTTCTTGCTGGAAAAGAACTTGTTGTCTTCCCACAGGCAGAAGGAGCATTCCTTGTTCGAGCAGTAGAAATTGCCCTTGCCGACATAGACCGGAGAGCCGCAGCGGGGGCATTTGCCGATTTCCTCCTTGCCCGTGCCGAAACGCTGGGCTTCGGCATCGGAGAGGAACGGATAGGCTTTCACGAGATCGCCGGTCATCCGGACAATGCCGCTGAGGAAGGCGTCTGCATCCGCATTGCCGCGCTCAATCTCCATGAGCGTGTTTTCCCATTCCGCCGTCATTGCGGGAGACGTGATCTGTTCCGGCAGAACACAGACAAGGTTGCAGCCGTCCTTCGTGGGAATGAGGGATTTGCCTTTACGCTCTGCAAAGCCGGATTTCACCAGCTTTTCAATGATACCGGCACGGGTTGCGGGAGTGCCGAGACCTTTCTTCTCGGTGTCATCGTCGAACTGATCGTTTCCGGCAGTCTCCATCGCAGACAGGAGCGTGTCTTCCGTGTACTGCTTCGGGGGTGTCGTAAAGTGTTCGGTGACACTGGCGGACACACCATCCAGAACATCGCCCTCATGGACTTCGGGCAGGGACTTCATGGGATCGTCCTTTTCCTTCGTCTTGAGGGAGGACTTGAACAGCTCTTCGATGGCTTTCCATCCGTTTTGAACGACGGTCTTCCCCTTGGTTTTGAACTCGTAGCCCTCGCAGGAGAGCGAGATCTGCGTTTCTGCGTAGGTGTGCTTCTCGCCGGTCGCACACAGAAGGCGCATCCCGACAAGATTGAGGATTTTCTGCTCCGACTGAGGAAGTGCCGAAACATCCTGCTTTTCAAGCTGGACGGTCGGGAGAATGGCATGGTGATCTGTGACCTTGCTGTTGTCGGTTACGCGGGAAATGTCCGGAGTGACCGAAACGCCGGAGAAAAGCGGAAGCTGACGGCAGACGATAGAAATGACTTGACGGGCAGTGTCCTCCATATCATCCGTGATGAACTGACTGTCCGTGCGCGGATAGGTCAGGAGCTTCTTTTCGTAGAGCGTCTGGACGAGATCGAGTGTCTGCTGGGCAGTGAAGCCGTAGTATCGGTTTGCCTCGCGCTGCAAGGTGGTCAGATCATAGAGCTTCGGAGGATTGACGGTTTTCGTCTCCCGCTTGAGAGAAGAAACGACGGCTTGCTTTTTCTCGCAAGCCGCCGCAATCTTTTTTGCTTCCTCTTCGGTTTTGACCTTTTCCAGATCGGCGGTCAGATCGCCCTTGCCGACGTGGACGTTGAAATACTTCTCCTTCTGGAACGTGGAGATTTTCCCGTCACGCTCCACCAGCATTGCAAGGGTCGGCGTCTGGACGCGCCCGACCACCAGCTTCTTGTGATAGAGCGTGGTGAAAAGGCGGGTGCCGTTGATACCGACAATCCAGTCTGCCTTCGAGCGGCTGAGTGCCGCTTCATAGAGACGGTCATATTCCTTGCCGTCCCGGAGATGATTGAAGCCTTCGCGGATGGCGGAGTCCTCCAACGAGCTGATCCACAGACGCTTGAAGGGCTTGGTGCATCCGGCTTTGTTGTAGACCAGACGGAAGATCAGCTCACCCTCGCGTCCTGCATCGGTTGCGCAGACCAGCTCGGTGACGCGCTTGTCCTTCATGAGAGCGGACAGCACCTTGAACTGCTGTGCTTTGTCCTTCGTGACCTCAAACATCCAGCTTTCCGGAACAATGGGCAGATCGTCATACCGCCACTTGGCATACCGCTCATCGTAGGAGCTGGCGTCTGCCAGCTCCACCAGATGACCGAAGCACCACGAAACGATGTAATTGCCGCCCTCCATGTAGCCGTCCTTGCGGGACGTCGCGCCCAATACCTTTGCGATGGACTGGGCAACGCTGGGCTTTTCAGCAATGACTAAGATCAATCTTCATCACCATCCGTTTCAGCATCCTCCGCAATCTGCGGCTCATCATCCTCGTTGATGTACGGCTCTTCCTCGTAGCCTTCATCATCAAAGAAGTCCATATCTTCATCCTTGGGCTTTCTGCCCTTGACGAACTTGATGTAGTAATAAGCTGCACCCGCAGCACCGGCAAGAACGAAGATGACGAGGATCATGCCGATGTTGGATTTCTTTTCGGGTTTAGGGGCGGGGACATCGGTTTCTGCATCCTTATCCGGCTCAGGTGTAACGGGGGCTGTGCCGGTGCATTCGCTCATGTTGGTCTTGCAGACCGGGCAGTCGGTGTTGACCTGACCGGCAGCGCACTTTTCCTTGCAGTTACAGGTGGTCAGAGCAGCCGCAGTGTCTTCATCCAGCAGCGCAAGCAGGTCGCTCTCATCGACCATGTTGAGGAAGTATGTCTGATACTGTTCCTCGTCCTCATTGATGGGTGCATCGTAGTCGATGACAATGAAAAAGGTGTTGCCGTTCTTCGTCTGGACTGTGATGAACTGCTTGTTGGTTGCCCTGTCATAGAGCAAGTCGCGGGTGTAGGCGTTGCCCTCATCGTCAATCGGCTCACCCTTCGGCTTTTCCGGTGCGGGAGTGGTTTCAGGCTGCTGTTCCGGCTGAGTTGCCTCCGTAACCGGAAGGTTCTGCTCGGTATCATCGGCGTAGGCAAACGCCGTCACCGAGAAGCAGGACAGAACCATGACGCAGACCGCAAGGACGGTCAGAAAACGAAACTTCTTACGCATTGTCGATTACCTCCGTATTTCCGGCGGGCTTGGTGCCGCCCTTCATGGAAGACAGGAACGCCATGATCTGATCCTTGTCCATCACCATAGAGCGCACGGTATTGATGATTTCAAGGTTTTCCAGCTCTGTCTTCTTGTCGTACAGCTCCTTGAGCTGACCTTCGATTTCGGACTTCTTCTTTTCAGCCTTCTCAATGTCGGAGAGGACTTTCTGATACTTGGGATTCATGCAAAACTCCTTTCTTTTAATAGGCGGGTCTTCCGAAGGCGTAGAAATGCTGCTGCCAGTAGGAAGAGTTGATGGATGTGTACTGAATGGGGTCGCCGCAGTGGATCATGACCCCATCACCAACATAGATGCCAACGTGGGACACGCCGGGGGTATCATACGTCCCGACAAAGAAGATGAGATCACCGGGCTGTGCATTCGCCTTTGAAACCGGCGTACAGACGTTGTAAAGCCCCTGTGCGCCCAGCCGTCCGGTATTTACAAGACCACTGTTCGTGAGAACGTAGCTGACGAAGCCGGAGCAGTCAAAGGACGTGTCGGGATTGGAGCCGCCCCACACATACGGATAGCCGAGATACTTTTCCGCCTCGGTGATCAGTGTCGCAAACTTCTCGTCGTTCAGGTATTCCGGGTTGACATCGTAGTCGGCGGGAGGATTTGTAATGTACTTGTCCACATAGGGAGAGTCACCGAACAGATCCTCACGGTTGCCCAGCACCGACATATACGTTGCGTACATGGAAAGCTGTTCCTGAGACATGATATAGACTGGAACGTGGGAGAGATTGAAGTTTTCGAGCTTCACGTTGCAGATGTAGTAGTCATACGGGACGCGGTAGGTTTCCGTGTGCGTGTTGCCGTCTGCGTCCGTCCATGTGTCGGTCTCCGTGCGGTATCTGGTTTCGACGATGACCTCTTCGGTGAGGATGTACTGCTTTTCAAACAGCATTTGGAGCGTACCCTGCACCTCATCCAGCGTGAACTCGCCCTCATGGAGAGCCGAGAGAATGGAGATCAGCACATAGGGGTCATGCTCAATATCGTCCAGATCGAAGTGATACTCGTCGTAGCTGTGAGTGCTTTCGTAGGTGTCGAGATAGCGTTGCAGCTCCTGCTCCATCCGGCAATACTGCGCCTCCGCGCCCAGCATCGCGTCATCCTCGCTGAGATAAGAGGACGCAATGACCGACGAGCCGGTAGAGGTGAGCATCGAACACGAGCTGATTCCGGCACCGAGCAACACGAGAAGGGCAATTCCGACGCCGATCCAGATGAAGACCTTCTTGTTCTTCTCAAAGAACTCCTTGATCTTGTCGGACGCCTTCTCACCGAGCTTCTTGCCGGTATTCTTTGTGGCAGTCCCGGCAGTCTGAGAACCGGCATTTCGAGCGGCGGCATATTCCTTCTTGATGTTCTGCTTCTGGTAGTGCTTGTTCATGTTCTGCTTCTTCATCTCAGGATGCTCCTGCTGATTTCTCTCATATTGGAGCTTCGCATCAGCGACATCCGCCTTATGTTCCAGCTTGGAGACCTTCTCATAAGGCTTGTTGACGCTGCTTTCCCGATGATGACGGAAATGCCTCGCAGCGGTCTCAGCGGCAATCTCTGTTTTATGCGCCGCCTCAACCGCCGAGTTTTCCTGTTCGACCTCATGGATTTTGCCGTGAATGCCGGAAGCGAGGGTGTCACCGACCTTGCGGACGGTTTTATCTGCCTCAAATTGCAGCTTGCCTTTGCCCTTGGGCTTTTTCAGCTCATCCTCAAAATGAAGGCGGGTTTTGCCCTTGCCGGTCTCTTCATCGAAGACACGCTCTTTCTTGAGAACCTTGTGCGTGGGCAGCTTCTCACGGGCGGCATCCAGACGCTCATGCGCCTTCTCGGATTTCCTTTCGAGCTTCTGCATCCGCTTCGTGGGCGGGACGGCATCGTCCGAGACCGGCTTTGCAGAGGCGGTTTCCGCCGCTTGAGTGAGAACGGCATCTGCATCCACTGCTTCAACCGCAGAGGTCTTGCGCAGCTTGTGCGTGACAACCGTTTCGGCAATCACCGTGCCGGTATGAGAAGAAACGCCGTGCTGCTCTAAAGTTGGAGGCTTGAACGGCGTTTCCGAGGGCAGCGGTTCGGGTACATTCTGGGGTGGATTTTCTGCCCTTTTCTCTTCTGTGACGGACGTTTCCGAGGGCGGCTTAGTGTCGTTATCCTCGGCGTGTTCCGCCTGAAACTGACGCTGTTGACGGCGCATCTGCACCTTTTTCTGTTCCTCCGCAGAAAGAGCTTCGGAAGGCTCGGCTGTCTCAGCGGGCTTCACCAGCTCTGCATCTTCCGGACGTTTTGACACGCGCTGCTCGGTGCCAGCCGTCAGGTTTTCCTCAACCGCGCCCTCCCGCGTCATCCGCACGACTACCTTGTCGCGGGCTTTGAGTTCCGGTTCCTTGGACATCAGATTTCACCTCCAATCCGCTTGTAGGCAAGCTCGGTGTACGCCGGATTCAGCTCGATGCCGATGAAATGACGCCCCATCTGTGAGGCAACCATGCCGGTTGTGCCGCTTCCCATGAACGGGTCAAGCACAATGCCGCCTTCTGGACAACCGGCGAGAAGACAGGTTTCAACCAGCTTCGGAGGGTAGGCGGCGTAATGACCGCCCTTGAAGGGAACGGTGTTGATCTTCCAGACATCGCGCTTATTGCGGAGCGGATTGATGTCTGCGTCCTTGATCTCGCCATGCTCACGGGGGCGGTTGATGGACTGCGGCTGAGGCTGACCGGGAACGGGCTTTCCGTATTTGTTGCCGCCCTTCATGCCGCGCTTGAGGCGTTCTGCCGTTGCAGGGGCAATCGGCTCGGAGATCGCCTTGTAGTCAAAGAAATACTTCTTGGACTTTGAGAACAGGAAAATATGCTCATAGCAGCGGGCGCAGCGGTCTTTGACGCTCTCCGGCATGGGGTTATCCTTCATCCAGATGATGTCGTTGCGCAGATACCAGCCGGTATCACGGAGGGCAAAAGCCAGCATCCACGGAATGCCGATCATGTCCTTCGGCTTGCAGCCCTCAACCTTGTTGTTGAGAGCCACAGCCTGACCGTTTCTGCCGTTGGGGTTCTTCGGGTCAATGAAATCGCCCTGATTGCCCTTTCCGGCGTAGGTGTCCGAGATGTTCAGCCAGAGCGTTCCATCCGGACGCAAAACGCGCCTGACTTCGGTAAACACTTCCGTCAGGCGCGAGATATATTCCTTCGGCGTTGTCTCTCTGCCGATCTGAGCATCCATGCCGTAATCACGGAGCGCGTAATACGGAGGGGACGTCACACAGCAATGAACGCTGTCATCGGGCAGAGTTTTCAGGATTTCAAGGCAATCGCCGGTATGAATGATGTCAAGCTCTATAAAAACCAGCTCCTTTCTTCGGATTTGAGCGCATATCAGTCGGAGTAATACTCGTCCGGCTCGTAGTCCTCATCTTCCATGAAGTCCTCGTCGAGATCGTCAATCTCGTCCGCCCAACGGTCGAAGATTTCCTCGGCTTCCTTCGCCGCCTCACGATAGAGGCTCAGGCGGTTCTTCTCAAAGGCGGCAAAGGCGGGGATGAACTTGCCGAACTCGCGGATTGCCTTCACATCCTGCGTGCGCATATCTGCGACGCACTGAATGATTTCGGACATCGTGAGCAGATCGTCGATCATGGTCTCGTAGTCTTTCTTTGCGATGGTGACGGTTTCGGCATCGTCTTCAGCCGCTTCCTGCTTACGGACACGGAAGGTCTCATGGACATCCTTCATCAGCCCAATTACGCAGTCAGTAGTCTCGTCGAAAATCTCCTGCATACGCGCTGCCATCTCGTCGGCGCAGTCCTCCAGTTCCTCATGAACGTGGAGATAGGCGCGATGATGCTTTTTCAGCTCGGTTTCCTCGTGGATGAGGGCGATGAGATCGGCGCTCATGTCGATAACCTCAAGCAGAAGGTCAATCGGCTTGGTGATGCTGCCGAACGTGGTATTTACGGGAACACCGCTGGCTTCTGCGATGATGCTCTTGGCGTTCTCAAGATTGAAGTTCTTGTTCATATTCAAAATCCTCCTTAGTTCTGTACGGTTTCTTCTAAGCGGGTGGTCATGATGCGGTAGAGCTGGGTGTCCTTCGGGAAATCGTCCTTGAAGGGAACGATGGTCGAGCCGTAGAAGATCAGCCCCTCACCGGCATTGGAATTGGTGATGTAGTTCTGCTGGCTGGGCGAGATGTTCAGCGCCTTCGAGAGAATCTGCCGGTCGCCGGATGCCTGATTCAGAAGGTAGACAAAATCCGAGTTTTCAAAGATGTTCTCCACCTCGCGGGACGCAAGCAGATCCTTGACGTTCTGGGTAATGCCGGTCGGAATGCCGCCCCATTTTCTGAAACGCTTCCAGATTTCTACGCTGTATGCGGCGGTCTGTTCCTCTTTCAGCAAAAGGTGGAACTCGTCCATGTAGTAGCGCGTTGCCTTGTGCTGGGCGCGGTTGATGGTAACTCTGTTCCACACCTGATCCTGCACAATCAGCATACCGAGCTTTTTGAGCTGCTTGCCGAGTTCGCGGATGTCATAGCAGACGAAGCGGTTGTTGACATCCACATTCGTTCTGTGATTGAAGACGTTCAGAGAGCCGTGAACATAGATTTCAAGGGCAGTTGCGATGCGCTGTGCCTCCGGCTCCTTCTGATTTCTCAGAATGTTGTAGAGGTCTTCGAGGATCGGCATTTTCTCCGGCTTGGGGTCTGCAAGGAACTCCTGATAGACCATGCGGACACTGCGGTCAATGATGGTCTTCTCAACCGGCTGCAAGCCGTCCTTGCCGCCGACAATCAGCTCACACATGGAGAGGATGAAGTCGGATTTCAGCGTCAGCGGGTTTTCCTCTTCGGAGTAGTTCGTGTTGATGTCCAGCGGATTGATGTAATCCGTGCTGACCGGCGAGATGCGGATGACCTGACCGCCGAGCTTCTGCACAAGGGGGAAATACTCGGCTTCGGGGTCGCAGACGATGATGTCATCCTCTGTGATGAGGAAGGCGTTCGTCATTTCACGCTTGGCGGAGAAGGACTTACCGGAACCGGGCGTACCCAAGATCAGCCCGTTGGGGTTCTTGAGCTGCTTGCGGTCAACCATGATCATGTTGTTGGACAGCGCATTCAGCCCGTAGTAGAGAGCTTCGCCGCCCTGAAAAAGCTCCTGCGTGGTAAACGGCACAAAAACCGCTGTGCTGGAAGTGGTCAGTCCGCGTTCGATCTCCACCTGATTGACTCCGATAGGCAGAGAGGACATCAGCCCTTCCTCCTGCTGGAAGTCAAGACGCTTGAGCGCACAGTTATACTTTTGGGCAATGGCGGCGGTCTGGAACACCGCGTTTTCGAGCTTCTGGCGGTTGGTTGCTGTGTTCATGATGAGGATGGTCACGAGGAACAGTCTCTCATTGCGGGTCTGGAGATCCTGCAACAGACGCTTTGCCTCACCGCCGAAGGTAGCGAGATCGGACGGGATGATGTCCATATCATAGCCGGAGCGGACTGCCTTTTTCTGCTCTTCGATCTTCATCTTGTCGAGGTCGGTGATCTTCGACTTGATGCTCTTGATTGCCTTCGCCTGGTCAATCGTCCGGATATGAAAATTGACCGTGATGTTGCTGTCCATCTCAAGGAAGTCGGCAAGCATACGGTCATTGAGTTCCGGCGCGAGGATTTGCAGGAAGCTCACCGCGCCGATGGTTCTGCCCATCTTGAAGCACTTGCCTTCACGGAAGTCAAAGGAAGTGGGCGCGATGAAGTCCTTCGTGCTGAGTCCCGTCCGGGCAACCATGTCAAAGGAAAAGCGGAACGGCTCATTGGTGTCCATGTTGAACACATCATGAAGCACTTTCAGCCGCTCGTAGCCGGACAGCGGCTCGGTTTTCACACCGAGGGTTTTGAAGTTGTTGAGAATGTCGGTTTCAATGCGTTCGAGCTTCGGCTTTGCCGTGCGGAGGGAGTCCGCCTCAATGCCGAAGGTGATGTACTTCTTCTTGACCAGTCCGTTGTTGCCCTTGGTGAGCTGGCTTTGCAGCATACCGGAATACTCGGAGCGGATGTCGTTGAAGGCGTCCTCCTGTGCCGGAATGTTGATGCGCTTGCGGAACTCATTGAGGCTTGCCTTCTGATTGATGAAGGAGAGCTGGACGAAGATCGAGCTGTCGAAGTAGTTCAGAAAGTCGCACCAGTTCTCAAAGATGGCAGTTTTGTCCTCGTTCTGCGCAAGCTGGTAGTTGATGTCCTCAAAGGCGATGGACTTCGTGTAGAGGCGGCTGTTCACCTTGCAGATACCGTCGCGGCACATCTCCACATAGGGAATGGTCTGCTGGGCGGACTTGCGGACTTTCTTTGCCTTCCTGTCCTTTTTCTTCTGCATGACGATCCGCTTCTTTTCCTGAGCGGAAAGGGCATCGCCGTAAACGACGCCGTTTTTGACCGTCATCTTAGGCTTTGCCTTTGCTGTGCTGTTGTTCAAGCTGCAATTCCTCCTGTTCTTTGATTTTCTGCTGAATTTCAGCGTAGAGATTGTTTGTGCGATAGGGACGCACCTTGTCCCGGATGAACATGGACTGTACGATGTGGTACAGATACTTTTCGGCGGGCTGACCGTCCTTCTCGTAAAGCGCGAAGAAGATGAACGGGAGCATGATGACCACCATCAGCATTGCCGCCGTAGACAAGTCGAGATGCGCCTTCGCCAGAAAGAAGATCGGGACGCCGACTGCCGCAGCGATGGAAAAACAAATGAGCTGCCGCTTGGTCAGGTTGAACATGACCTTCGTTTTGACGCGGTTAAGATCCTTCGGGACCGGAACAAATGCCATTGACTGTTTCCTCCTTTCTAAGCTGCTTTTCATAGCGCAGCTTCATTTGTGCGGGATATTGATCCTCCTTCGGTTGACGCTTGCCCGTCCAGCGAAGCCCACCCGCTTTGCCTTGACAGATCCAGCCGGAAGCCCGAAGGCTTGCACCGTTTTCACTTTCCAGCGTGTAGGTGATGATGCGCTTATAGCCCATAGCCGCAGCAGCTCTTGCCGCCGCGCCGTAGAGAAAGCTGCAAGCGTTCTTCGCCCCGTTGGTGCATAGCCTTGTAACCTCCAATGTGAAGCCGTCATCCAGATACCGGCTGACGGGACGCCCGGCGATGATTACACCGACCAGTTCACTGTCTGCTTCACAGCCGATGGAGAACTTGTGACCGGCAACCGGCTTGTGATGCCGGTGATACTTCCGGACATACTCGTTGGCGTCTCGAAGAGAGATAGGTCTTAGCCGCAGCATGGTGTTTCCTCCATTGGAAGATGTGCCGTGCATTCGACCTCGTTGCCCCAAACGTCCCAGCCTTCGGGAGACTGACGGGCAAAAAGCTCTACGCGGGGAAGGTCTCCCATGAGCCGGACAATGCGCTCCCGCGCCTCATCCGGCTTTTTGGAATGCTCTTCGATGTGGCTGAGGATGACCTGACGCACACCGGCGTCAACTCGCTTCGGATGTCCCTTCGTGGCAAGGATGCAGATTTCCGCGTTTGCCCTTGTCCAATACCCCATGCCGGTAAAGAGGTCATCGTTCTTGCGGTTTTGCTTCACCCATACAAAAGCCACGGTCTTATAAGAAAAGCCCCATGCCGTCAGCACTTCGAGTGCTTCACAGAGGCATGGGAACGTGATCCAGAGGAACAGAGCGCAGTCCTTCGCAGCCAGTTCGCCAACCGGAAGTGCCTTGATGTCTTCAATGCACATCGTCGGATAATGGCTTTCTGCCGACCGCCCCTGTCCCTTCTTGGAGTAAGTCCGATACGCCCAAGGGGGATCGGCGTAGATGATGCTGTACTTCTTCATGCTGCCGACCTCCTTAGTGCGCATGGAAGATGGATTTTGCAAGGCTTCCGGTCTTGAACAGCGAGAAGCACAGAATAACCGTGTACGCTGCCACAGAGAACAGAGCCGAATGAATGTTGTCTGCGATGATCATGCCGTTGATCAGCACCGCATAGATGCCGACGCAGACCATGATGAGAAAGCCCTGAAATGCCAGAGCGAACAAGCCTTTCAGATAGTTCGTGCCGATGCTGCCCCATTCGCGGTTGCTCATGGTTGCGATGGGAATAGGCGCAATGCTCACGGTGCAGTAAATCTCAATCATGCGCCCGTAGAGAATGACCGTAATGAGGATCGCCATGATTTTGAGGCACAGGCTGATCAGAAGCGTTTCTATCGACAGTCCGAGCAGTTCTCCGACGCCCATGTTCTCCATGCCGGTACGCATCTGCGCAATCGTCGCGTCAATGTCAATGCTGGTGTTGCCGTGAATTACTCCTGCTGCGCCGGAAACCACGTTCTGCCCGATGTCGAATACTGCCATCACGATGTCAAACGTGTGCGTCACGAGGTAGATCGCCACAGCCGCCTTGAAAAACCACTTGAAGAACATCCAAGTGTCCATGTCGTGAAGGTTGTTTTTCTCGGTGATCATGGAAATCAGCTCGTAGCACAAAACGAAGGTGATGATGATACCAGCGATGGGGACTATCACGTTTTCGGATAGTCCCCGGATCATCTGGTACACGCCGCCGTTCCAGCCGGACGGTGTTTGCCCAACTTCGGCGGCAATCGTTCCTACCTTCTCGTTGACATCGGTGAACATATTGGTCAGGTTGCTCTCGATCCATCCGATCAGCATATCCTTGAGAGCCTGTTCGATCTTTTCTAAAATGCTGCCCAATATTTCACCACCCTTCGGTTAAGCTGGGCTTGCCGTGGATTAGCCGAACAAACCGGAGAGCAGGGGGATGAGGGTCGTGCCGATCAGCACCACACCGCCGCCAGCCATGAGCTGCTTGATGCCCTGAGACTTGGCACCGGGGTTGTCGTTGCCGTAGCCTTCCATGAGGTTGACAACACCCCACACTGCGAGACCTGCGCCGAGGGCGATAACGAGCGTCTGAAGAACCGTGACAGCCTGATTGATAAAAGCCATAGATTTTCCTCCTTGAATCGATGAAAGTTGAGTGTGTATTTTTGAAAATGGGCATAAAAAAAGAAGCCCCGTCGCTGTTCTGCTTTGGGATGAGCCATCAGGCTTTACCCACTGCGCAGTGCAGCGACGGGGCTTTAATCCGCTTCGACCTCGCCCATATCATAGAGGTCGAATGTGTCATCGGGCTTGACTACCAGCTTGTGCTGCCGGTACTTCTCGATGTCAAAGGCGTTCCGCTTGTTATAGTCGGAGAGCTGCCGGTACTTTGGATGCTTCGTAATGTCGTATTTGTTACTGAGAAAAGGTCTCACGCCTCGAAGCTGCAAAATACACTTGGCTCCGTCCATGACGGCGATCTCATCCTGAGACATCAGTTCCTTGCCGGTCTTCTGATAGTTCAAGCCATAGGAGTTGTTGTTGGAACGGGTTTCTGAGGTGTTGTAAAGGTCGATTGTCTCCTTGCCCAGCACCTCGCTGATTTCCTTGAGAGTCGATTTTTCTTTTCCGCCGAGGAAAAGTGTGCAGTCACAGTTGCCCGTGATGGTGTCCGCCGCATCCTTGTAGATGGTCTTGAGCTGAGACTGGGACTGCAAGATGATTGACGCCGAGATTTCCCGGCTTCGGATGGTTGCGATGAGCTTATCAAACTTCGGGATTTGACCGATGTTCGCAAACTCATCCAGCAGACAGCGCACATGGACGGGAAGCCGTCCGTTGTAAACGTCATCTGCTTTGTCGCACAAAAGGTTGAAGAGCTGGGAATACATGATCGCCACGACGAAATTGAAGGTGTCATCGGTATCGGAAATGATGACGAACAGCGCCGTCTTCCGGTCTCCGATGGTGTCCAGCTCCATCTCATCGTAGCTCATCAGCTCCCGCAGCTCTGCGATGTCGAAGGGCGCAAGCCTTGCACCGCAGGAAATCAGGATCGACTTCGCGGTTTTGCCAGCCGCCAGCTTGTATTTGCGGTATTGCTTGACCGCAAAGTGGTCAGGCTCACGGGCTTCCAGTTCGTCGAACATGACATCCACGGGATTCTTGAAGGTCTCATCGTCCTCTCTGGCTTCTGAGGCATTGATCATTTCAAGGAGCGTGGTAAAGTTTTTCTCCTGTTCCGGTGCCTCGTACCAGATGTAACCGATGAGGGCTGTGTAGTAGAGCTTTTCAGCCTTGACCCAAAAATCTTCGCCGGACTTATCGCCGTCTCCCTTGGTATTGAGAATGATGGTATTGACCAATTTGAGGATGTCCTTCTCGCTGCGGATGTAGCTGAACGGGTTATAGTGCATGGATTTTCGGAAATTGATGGTGTTCAGCGACTTGATGACATAGCCGCCCTTTTCAAGCATTTTGCCGCACTCCACCAGCACCGTCCCCTTCGGATCGGTCACAACATAGCTGCTGTGCATCTGCATCAGGTTTGGCTTCACGAAAAAGCGCGTCTTGCCTGAGCCGGAACCGCCGATGACAAGGATATTTTTGTTGCGGGCGTATTTCGGCTGCTTCGGGCGGCTGTTCATGGTCAGGAACTCCGTCTGCGTTAGGATGACATTGTTCGAGAACTCCGGATCCGTGTACGGCTTGATGTCCTCCGGCTTGCCCCATCGTGCAGATCCGTATTCTTCGCCCTGCCGGAACTTCTTGCGGTTTTTGCCCTTGACGTAAACCGCCAGCTTGAGCAACACGCCAGCCGACAGACCGATGAGCAGATCGACGGGATGAAAGCTGGGCAGCGGATTTGCAAAGGCAGAGCCGAACACGGCAAAGCCGTTTGTCAGCTTGTCGATGAACTCCGTGCCGGGAGCGAGACGAAACACGGCGGCAATCTTATCCGCAAAGTAAAAGGCGAAGACATACGGAAGGTTCAGAAGAATGAGCTTCTTCACATCGGGTTTGTTCACAGCTCCACACCCCGATCCTTGGTCTTGACCTTGACTTTCTCCTTGTGCTGCGCCTTGCTCTGGGCTTTCTCCTGATCCAGCTTGTGCCGGATGGACGGCTGTTCCTTCTGCTTGACCGTCTTGGCGGAGAACTCCTTGAAGGCGGCGGTCATGACATCAACGTCCCGTCCCTTGAAGAAGACAAGATAGCTGGGCGGCTCAACGGAAACGTCCTTCTTGAGCGCAAAGTCCAGACCGTATTTGCTGGCAGTCCGCTCAAAGGACTTGATGTTGCCGTCCGTCACTTCGATGTTGGAGATGGCGGCGTTCTGGCTCATCAGATGCTTGATGGACTGCTTGCCGCGATAGGTTTTGGGCTGCTGCATCTGCTTCTGCGCCTTCTCGATCTCCTGCACGAACTTGTCCAGTGCCTTTTTCAGCACCTCGGCTGAGATTTTGCCGCCCTTGATCATGATTGCAACAACTTTGGTGTTGACTTCATCCTGCATTGCGGCGTTTACCTCCTTTCGTTGGAATGATTATGGGAATGCTGCCTCAGCTAAGGCGGCACAATCCGGCGATAGATGATTTTCATTTACACTGTCCTCCTTTCCGAGCATTGCTCACGATGGTATTCATTAAAGAGTGTCTTCACAAAGGCTATAATCGTAGGTCTTCGGCTTCTTTGACCCTGCCGATCTGTCCTGCCCGTAGAAATCATGATTGACGAGCGCGGAGTAGTAATTGTCTATCGTCAGAGAGGCGTTATACAGAGCGGTCAACAGGTACGCCCGGATATTACGGATGTCTGACGGGTTCTTGTTCATTGCTTCCAGAACGTACTCTATGTGGCTGCTATTCAGCTTGAGAAAGCGGGACTTAACCACTTGCTGCGGCATATCCTCGCCATTGATACGGATGGTCGGAGCGGTAGAGCAGACGGCATCCAGCATGATGTCCATGATCTCCCGGAAGCGGTCTTTATCGAACTTCGGATCCTGACAGAGAATGTCGTAATCAAGATTCTCTTTGATAATCTCTTCATACTCGCTTCGCTCATCCATCCTGTCCATCCCATCAAGATTGATGGATTGATAGTTCTTTGAGAGAGTATTTCTTTCTTGGGTAATTACTTGATCAGTATTTATTTGTGCGGACTTATCCCCGCGTGGATTATCCACATCTGGCTTCTCCACACATGGATTTTCCGTGTGTGGCATTTCCCGTTCTGGCGTGGACTCCTGCGGCTCTTCGTATATCTCAAAGATTGTGCTGCTCATCCTGCCTTTACCGTCTCTCTGCCGGTGCCGGACAAGGTAGCCGTGCTTTTCAAGCTCACGGAGCGCGGAGAGAATGGCATCCGGACCTTCCTTGCAGATTGCAGAAAGTCCCTTGGTTGAGAACTTCCAGCCATCATTGAACGAGAGCATCTTTGAGAGAAGACCGACCGCCTTGAGTGACAGGCTCTTGTCTCGGAGGTGGAAGTTCGCCATGACGGTATAGCCACGATTTTTATTTACGCGATAGACTGCCACGAAAATCACCTTGCCATCTTGGAAAGCAGTTCTTCGCCGCACTTTTTCTGGAACTTCATTCGGATGACCTCCTTGCCCTTCGGCGTGAAGTAGGTCTGAGAACCGGTGTAGCAGTACGTCACAAAATCGCGGACGATGAACAGTCCGGCATTGCTGTCCTTGTTGTAGGGAAGAAGCTGACCGGAGGGAGATCGGAACAGGTACTTTTCTTTGAGAAGGAACTGGACGAACTTGCGCTCCGGGATTTTCAGTTCCTTCGCCGTCGTTCGGATATTGGTGCAGTCATCCGGATTGATGAAGGCGTCGTAGTAATCGGCTTTGGGCTTTGCCGTGTTCAGCTCACACTCAAGAGCCTTCACGCGATTCTTTTCCAGAATCAACGCCTGAGCAAACTCCACAATGACCGCAGGTTCCTTCTGAATGCGTTCCAGAAGGGAGTCCGTCATGTAGCCGCCGGTCTTGCGGATCATGGGGATGACATCATGTGTGATCCAGCGTTTGAAGGCTTTGGCTTCGGGCTTACGGCTGCTCAGAATAAGCGTGTAAAGTCCAGGTTCGTTCACCACCGTCATGTTGGGATTGCCTCGCTTATTACCCTCATTTGAAATGAGGGTAATCATCTTCTCATCTGCATCCAGCCGTGAAATGGCTTGAGAGGAATTGCCGATCTCCAAAGCCCTGCACACGTCTACCGCCACAAACCACGGCTCGTTTTCGATCAGGGCTGTTCGGATTTCTCCAAACTGTTCATTCTTGAAGACTTCGATTTTGTTATCCATGATTGACTTCCTTTCCGGCAGCAGATGTGCCACTTTGATTTTTGAGGGTAGAAACGGGATTGCAGCAGTAGGGACACTCTGCAAACACGCAGGACTGATATTTCCAGAAGGGGCGATGAAAGCGGCAGCTTCGGCACTCAGGGAGAATGCCATCCGCGCCGCTGTCAAAATGCTCAAAGCCGGGTGTGGTCTGCATCAGCAATTCCAGTGCTTGCAGATCACCGGCTGTCATGCGTTTCATGCTTAAAAACTCCTTTCCTTCGCCGCATCGCCAGCAAATATTCCGGCTTTTGGGCAACAAAAAAAGAGGGTTTGCTTCTTACTCCAAATTGGAGAAGAAACAAACCCTCTTCGTTTACGATGTAGTTCAGATGATTTCTCGGATGGTATGAATGATACCGAGCAGCAGCCCGATGAAGAAGGCGAGTCCTCCGATGAGACCGCCTATGATTAAGTTCAATGCGAAGATGCCGACTGAGCCGGAGATACCGTAACCGCTGGGAACGAGCCAGAGGCACATCCTCCGGATGCCGAATGGCAAGCCGACGCAGATCCACATAAGGAAGTAGTCACATACGCCGTCAGGCATATAGATCGGCTTGAGAAATGACGCGAGGCAGAACGCAAGCGCGATTGGAAGCACAACCTCCTTCAAGAAGACTTTGATAGCACCCACTATATCCTCCTTCTGCCGGAAGTGTGCAGCAGCACCCTCCGGCTTGCTTGATTATTGTGAAAGTCCTTTGTTTTCGGTCAAAAAAAGAAGGGACTAAGCCAGAATGCCTTGATTTTCAAGGTCTTTCTGATTTAGTCCTATTATCGCACAATAATCCTTTGTGATGATGACGGCGATGTCGCCGTTGCTCATGTCATCCATCATCTGTTCAAAGGCTGGGCGATTGAAATTCGCGCCGGAATAGCCATCGTCCACATAAAATCTGGTGTTCTGGAACCCATTCTCATCGGCGTACTTTTGCAGGATAAGTTTTTGGTTCTGGATACTGTTGGAGTCGCCCTCCAGATTATCATCTCGGGACAGACGGCAATAGAGCGCCGTGATCTTTTGGTTTGGCTGTAACATATTGACCTCCTTCATAAAATGCCAAACCGATTGAGAGATTGCAACCATACAATACCCTCAATCGGTTTGTTTGTCTATGCGAACCTGTTTTTCAGGCGGAAATATTTTTTGCGTCCTGCTCCAGGTCGATGACCTGTTTCATAAGATCGACCGTAGATTGCGTTCCTCCGAAACTGAATTCCGCGAACACAATGTACTCTCTGCCGCATACATGCTGTCGGCGGCTTTTTATAATCTTGCCGTCCCTTTCTTCCACTGCGGTATCCCGCACTGCCTTGGCAGAGGGAATATCCTCATCTCCATGCTTTTCTTCACTGTAGGAGCGGGGACGCTCATTGTATTTGAATTTATACGCCATATCGTTCCTTTCCCCTGACGCTACAGTCAGGCAACAAAAATAGCAGACCGTTACATGGTCTGCTGCTGTGTTTGTTCTGCCTGCTGATCTTCGGTCCACTGCTGTTCTGTAGATGATTGCTCATCCTGTGTGAGCACCATGGCTACGCCGGCCACCAGTCCGATGACAGCGCCGATATTTTTGGCTTCCTGTTCTGCCTGGATACGGCGGTAACGTTCCTCGACATCTTCGTTACCATCATCCAGTAACGCTCCAGTTACCGCCAGACCATACAGTCCAGCGTGGAGCGGCTTCATAGAAACAGGTTGCGGATGTTGCTGACCACTGTCGCTGTGCCATACCCCATCCCCAGCAGTGCCGCCACGATGAGCAGTACCAGTACGATCCATTTGGCCACTACGATCAGGTCGAAGTCCGGAAGCCAGTCCAGCCATTTGCAGGAATGCTTTTCTTTCTTCTTCCCAGCCTGTTCCAGCAGAGTGGTCATCTCCGTCAACGATTTCTGGATCTCCGCCATGCTGTTCTGCACCGCTGTCAGGTCTGTGTGTGATCTCAGGTTCGGAAGATACTCCCGCATTCCACGCACTTCCAACCCGATGGATTCTGTCTTCTGTGTCAGCATCGTCAGAGCCTCCGGCAGCGGACACTGGATGACAATGGGCGTGATCGGTGAACTCGACTCCCGCGCTGTCGGCTGCGGTGAAGGCTCGGGCCGGTTCAGGGC
>ERZ1027269.191-NODE-191-length-25011-cov-5.616124_pt1 | contig 25011 bp, 19 predicted proteins | sample MGYA00519471_ERZ1027269 | MGnify/ENA primary metagenome ERZ1027269 (study PRJEB26926, sample SAMN06164687) | human gut metagenome | biome: ENVO:00009003; feature: ENVO:2100002; material: ENVO:00002003 | host: Homo sapiens | place: USA | collected 2012 ...
AACCTGCGACCAATTGATTAAAAGTCAACTGCTCTACCAACTGAGCTAACGACCCGAGTGGTGGGTGATGACGGGATCGAACCGCCGACCCCCTCCTTGTAAGGGAGGTGCTCTCCCAGCTGAGCTAATCACCCCCGCTGTGTGGAGTCGCATTATAGGGAGAGTTCAAAATGAGTCAACGCATTTTCTAAAGAAATTGTTCGTTCGTCGTAAATTTAAGCAAGATGATCGCAAAACAGACCGTGTTGCGCAATTTGTCAACGAAAACAATAATGCGTAAGGTTGCAACCCGAACTACATTGAGGAATCAGGCGGGAGTGATAGAATATCGCCCACTCAATTTTTCCAGGATTTGCCGGTTGTCGGCATCTTTCTAAACGTAAGGCCATTTCATGAAAATCAAAACTCGCTTCGCGCCAAGCCCAACAGGCTATCTGCACGTTGGCGGCGCGCGTACTGCTCTTTACTCCTGGCTTTTTGCACGTAACCACGGCGGTGAGTTCGTGCTGCGTATTGAAGACACCGATCTTGAGCGTTCCACGCCGGAAGCTATCGAAGCCATTATGGATGGCATGAACTGGCTGAGCCTGGAGTGGGATGAAGGTCCGTACTACCAGACCAAACGTTTTGATCGCTACAACGCGGTGATCGATCAGATGCTGGAAGAGGGCACAGCTTATAAATGCTATTGCTCTAAAGAGCGCCTGGAAGCGCTGCGCGAAGAGCAAATGGCGAAAGGTGAGAAGCCGCGTTATGACGGTCGCTGCCGCCACAGTCATGAGCATCACGCTGATGATGAGCCGTGTGTCGTACGTTTTGCTAACCCGCAGGAAGGTTCTGTTGTTTTTGACGATCAGATCCGTGGTCCGATCGAGTTCAGCAACCAGGAGCTGGATGATCTGATTATCCGCCGTACCGATGGTTCCCCAACCTATAACTTCTGTGTGGTTGTCGATGACTGGGATATGGAAATCACCCACGTTATCCGTGGCGAAGACCATATCAACAACACACCGCGCCAGATTAACATTCTTAAGGCTCTGAAAGCGCCGGTACCGGTTTACGCGCACGTTTCTATGATCAACGGCGATGACGGTAAAAAACTGTCCAAACGTCACGGGGCGGTCAGCGTAATGCAGTATCGTGATGATGGTTATCTGCCAGAAGCACTGCTGAACTATCTGGTGCGTCTGGGCTGGTCCCACGGCGATCAGGAAATCTTCACTCGTGAAGAGATGATTAAATACTTCACTCTGAATGCCGTCAGCAAATCTGCCAGTGCGTTCAACACCGACAAGCTGCTGTGGCTGAACCATCACTACATTAACGCGTTGCCGCCGGAGTATGTTGCTACTCACTTACAGTGGCACATTGAGCAGGAAAATATCGATACCCGTAACGGCCCGCAGCTGGCTGATCTGGTGAAACTGCTGGGCGAACGCTGCAAGACGCTGAAAGAGATGGCACAGAGCTGCCGTTATTTCTACGAAGATTTTGCTGAGTTCGATGCCGACGCCGCGAAAAAACATCTGCGTCCGGTAGCGCGTCAGCCGCTGGAAGTAGTTCGTGACAAACTGACTGCGATTACTGACTGGACCGCTGAAAACGTTCATCACGCTATTCAGGCGACGGCGGATGAGCTGGAAGTGGGTATGGGTAAAGTTGGTATGCCGCTGCGTGTCGCCGTAACCGGTGCGGGGCAGTCTCCGGCGCTGGATGTTACCGTTCACGCAATCGGTAAGACCCGCAGTATCGAGCGTATCAACAAAGCGCTGGCTTTTATTGCTGAACGCGAAAATCAGCAGTAATTAGCGCATAAAAGATAAACGGCAGGAGAGATACCCCTGCCGTTTTTTATTTATGCTGATTCATCTATGTCGAGACGAGCAAGAAAATTACGAATTCCTTCGCGTGACAAAAATTGCGCAACTTTTTCTTGCTCACTGTGAGTCATGTTGTCTATTGCGCTGATGATTTGCCGATAAGCAGGAGTGCGAATACCCGGTGCGTATTCGGCAAGGGGTTCTTCGGCTTCCAGAAGCATCGGTGTGTTATGGAAGGCTGGCGTGTTCTGAATAAACTCGCAAACTTGCGTATCGACCAGAATAAGTCTGGCACGACCGCCTTTCACGCCGGGAAATTTTTCCGTTTTCCAGCCTTTTTCTCTGATCCAACGGTTAACAGTTTGTTTAGCCACGCCGAGGCATTCAGCCAGTTCTTCGGTGGTCATTTTATTGCGTAATCTTTTCATATTATTTGCTATCGCGAATCCCTAAGCGTTGTAACAATCCGATAATCCCTTCCCGCAGAAGCAAGGATGTAAACTGTTTTTGTTCAACTGGCGTCATCTCTTTCGCCAGTGTCACCAGCAACACTTCAAGCGGCGCATCACCAGAAAGGGCTGGCGCTTCTCCCTGACCTTCTGGACGTTCAGCATTGCGAATATATTCACGAACCTGTTCATTGACGTGAACCAGTCGAGCTTTGCCACCCTGGACGCCTGGTTTTGGTGACGTTGTCCAGCCTTCCTTGCGTACCCATTTATTAATGGTCTGGCGGCTATAGCCGGTCAGTCTGGCAAGTTCATCTGGCGTCATCCTCTCCTTGAACATAACAATTCCCTGAATGTATGTGGGTCTATTAGTAGTTCATTTTATAACACCACTTTACAGGAAACCGTGACATGAATAACTACTGAATGCGAGCGGTTTTCCAAAATTGTTCATTTGCCTGATTTTTCAGCGATTGAAACTACACGTGGCAATTTGCCGTTGACACATTCGGGCGGAATTCATATGATGCCGCCCGTCAACTCGACAAGCTTTACGTGATGGGGCTATAGCTCAGCTGGGAGAGCGCTTGCATGGCATGCAAGAGGTCAGCGGTTCGATCCCGCTTAGCTCCACCAAATTTCAAACCCTCGCTGCAAAGCGGGGGTTTTTTGTCTCTGCCTTTTGCCGCTTTTGTAATACAGTCTATATCCTGGCAGTGCCGTGTGGTGAATGCATCACTGACTGAAAAAACAGCAACAGGCTGGCCCCTGTTTGCTTCGCGATGCGAATAAACTTATTATTTGTGTGCCTGAAAACCCCGATCAGTGAGAGTAGTGTACTCATGTTTGTGGAGCATAACCTGATAAAAAATATCAAGATATTCACACTAGCGTTTACGCTCACCGTGGTACTTATTCAGCTATCCCGTTTAATTTCGCCACTTGCTGTTATCCATTCCAATTATATCTTTCTGGCGTGGATGCCACTGTGCGTAATGCTGTCAATCTTGTTTATCTTTGGCTGGCGTGGTGTCGTTCCCATTTTATGCGGGATGTTTTGCACCAATCTGTGGAACCTGCATCTCTCTTTTTTACAGACCGCCGTCATGATCGGCAGCCAGGCGTTTGCAGTCCTGTGTGCCTGTGCAATATTACGCTGGCAATTGGGGACGCGTTGGCGTTATGGATTGACCAGCCGATACGTCTGGCAACGTCTGTTCTGGCTTGGTTTGGTGGCGCCGATTGGCATCAAATGCAGCATGTATCTTGTGGGAAATTTCTTTGATTTTCCGCTAAAGATATCTACCTTTTTCGGCGATGCGGATGCCATTTTCACGGTCGTTGATTTGCTAAGCCTTTTCACCGCAGTGCTGATTTACAACATGCTTTTTTACTATCTCACCCGCATGATTGTAAGTCCCCACTTTGCACAGATATTGTGGCGTAGGGATATCGCTCCGTCGTTGAGCAAAGAGAAACGCGCATTTACCTTAAGCTGGCTGGCAGCTCTTAGCGTGCTGCTACTTCTGATGTGCACACCGTATGAAAATGACTTTATTGCCGGTTACCTGGTACCTGTTTTCTTTATCATCTTTACCCTCGGTGTCGGTAAGATTCGCTATCCGTTTTTAAATCTCACCTGGGCTGTTTCAACGCTTTGCCTTCTGAATTACAACCAGAACTTTTTGCAAGGGGTACTAACCGAATATTCGCTGGCATTTATTCTCGCAGTACTGATTTCCTTTAGTGTTTGCCTGCTCTATATGGTGCGTATTTATCATCGTAGTGAATGGCTTAACCGCCGCTGGCATTTGCAGGCGCTGACCGATCCGTTAACGCTTCTACCCAACTTTCGTGCGTTGGAGCAAGCGCCGGAGCAAGAGGCGGGCAAGAGTTTTTGCTGCCTGCGCATTGATAATCTTGAGTTTATGAGTCGTCATTACGGCTTAATAATGCGCGTTCACTGTATCCGCTCAATTTACCGTACGCTGCTGCCGTTGATGCAGGAAAACGAAAAGTTGTATCAATTGCCGGGTAGTGAACTGCTGTTAGTGCTGAGCGGGCCGGAAACGGAAGGGCGACTCCAGCATATGGTTAACATCCTGAATAGTCGGCAAATTCACTGGAACAATACCGGGCTGGATATGGGCTATGGTGCTGCCTGGGGGCGTTTTGATGGAAATCAGGAAACCCTGCAACCCTTGTTGGGGCAGTTAAGCTGGCTGGCGGAGCAATCCTGCGCACATCATCATGTGCTGGCGCTGGATAGCAGAGAGGAGATGGTTTCCGGGCAAACCACTAAACAGGTGCTATTGCTGAATACCATTCGCACGGCGTTAGATCAGGGTGATTTGCTGCTCTACGCCCAGCCAATTCGCAACAAAGAGGGTGAAGGTTATGATGAGATCCTCGCGCGACTGAAGTATGACGGCGGCATTATGACCCCGGATAAGTTTCTGCCCCTTATTGCTCAGTTTAACCTTAGCGCGCGTTTTGATTTGCAAGTGCTGGAATCCTTGTTGAAGTGGCTGGCAACACACCCTTGCGACAAAAAAGGTCCACGCTTTTCAGTCAATTTAATGCCGCTCACGCTGCTGCAAAAGAATATTGCCGGGCGGATTATTCGTCTGTTTAAGCGTTATTACATCTCCCCGCAGGCGGTCATTCTTGAGATCACCGAGGAGCAGGCGTTTTCTAACGCAGAAAGCAGCATGTACAACATCGAGCAGCTGCATAAGTTTGGTTTCCGGATTGCGATTGATGACTTTGGCACCGGATATGCCAACTACGAACGGTTAAAGCGTTTGCAGGCTGATATCATCAAAATTGATGGCGTCTTTGTGAAAGATATCGTCACGAACACGCTGGATGCGATGATTGTGAGATCAATTACCGATCTGGCGAAAGCGAAGTCATTGAGTGTGGTCGCGGAGTTTGTCGAGACGCCACAGCAGCAGGCGCTATTGCATAAACTTGGGGTGCAATATCTGCAAGGATATTTAATTGGTCGTCCGCAGCCATTAGCTGATTAACAGGCGTAAAAAAGCCGGGGAATTATCCCCGGCTTTTTTATGTATGGTCTTACAGCACCAGTGCTGCGATTGACGCAGACAGCACACTCACCAGGGTAGAGCCGTAAACCAGTTTCAGACCGAAGCGAGAAACCACGTTACCTTGCTCTTCATTCAGGCCTTTAACCGCACCCGCGATAATCCCGATTGAAGAGAAGTTAGCGAAGGAAACCAGGAACACAGAGATGATGCCTTCCGCACGCGGAGAGAGCGTGGAAGCAATTTTCTGCAGATCCATCATCGCAACGAACTCGTTGGAAACCAGTTTGGTCGCCATGATACTGCCCACTTGCAGTGCTTCACTGGAAGGAACACCCATCACCCATGCAATCGGATAGAAGATGTAACCCAGGATGCCCTGGAAGGAGATGCTGTAGCCAAACCAGCCAGTCACGGTAGCAAACAGAGCGTTCAGCGCGGCGATCAGGGCGATAAAGCCGATCAGCATCGCGGCAACGATAATGGCAACCTTGAAACCTGCCAGAATGTATTCACCCAGCATTTCGAAGAAGCTCTGACCTTCGTGCAGGTTGGACATCTGAATATTTTCTTCACTGGCATCAACACGGTAAGGGTTGATCAGCGACAGCACGATAAAGGTGCTGAACATGTTCAGTACCAGCGCCGCAACGACGTATTTCGGCTCCAGCATGGTCATGTATGCACCAACGATGGACATCGACACGGTGGACATCGCCGTTGCTGCCATGGTGTACATACGATTGCGGGAGATTTTGCCGAGGATATCTTTATAGGCGATAAAGTTTTCAGACTGACCCAGAATCAGGGAGCTGACGGCGTTAAAGGATTCCAGTTTGCCCATGCCGTTGACTTTGGAGAGCAGGAAACCAATTGCGCGGATAATCACCGGCAATACGCGAATATGCTGGAGAATACCGATCAGCGCAGAGATAAAGACGATTGGGCACAGCACTTTCAGGAAGAAGAATGCCAGGCCTTGATCATTCATGCTACCAAAGACGAAGTTAGTCCCTTCGTTGGCAAAACCGAGCAGTTTTTCGAACATTTCGGAGAAGCCTTTCACGAAGCCCAGACCAACGTCGGAGTTCAGGAAGAACCACGCCAGTAACACTTCGATAACAAGCAGTTGAATAACATAACGGATACGAATTTTTTTGCGGTCGCTGCTTACCAGCAGTGCGAGAATCGCAACAACGGCAAGTGCCAGTACAAAATGAAGGACGCGGTCCATATTTGCTCCAAATATGAGGCAGGTTAAATTTCCGTGCACATTCTATGTAACATGGTTAAGGAAAACGAGATCTGACACACACTATAATGACGTCCTGTGACAAGCTTCAAAAATAGTGATCTGTCATACATTTCTGCTATGTTGTGTATGGAAGCGGAAGGTTATGTAAATGTGCTAATATTAAACATAACCATAACATTCGAGTCATCTATCTTTTCGTAGTCATAATCCTGGTCTATCAGAGAAATCATCACAACCCATTTAAATGAATTTGATAATCATTCTCATTTAACGTAGCATGAAACATAGCAAAGGCTATGTTTTAGAGGCACAAGATGACAAACTATCGCGTTGAGAGTAGCAGCGGACGGGCGGCGCGCAAGATGAGGCTCGCATTAATGGGACCTGCGTTCATTGCGGCGATTGGTTATATCGATCCCGGTAACTTTGCGACCAATATTCAGGCGGGTGCCAGCTTCGGCTATCAGTTATTGTGGGTTGTCGTTTGGGCTAACCTGATGGCGATGCTGATTCAAATCCTCTCGGCCAAACTGGGGATTGCCACCGGTAAAAATCTGGCGGAGCAGATTCGCGATCACTACCCGCGTCCCGTCGTGTGGTTCTATTGGGTTCAGGCAGAAATTATTGCGATGGCAACCGACCTGGCGGAATTTATTGGTGCGGCGATCGGTTTTAAACTCATTCTTGGTGTTTCGTTGTTGCAGGGCGCGGTGCTGACGGGGATCGCGACTTTCCTTATTTTAATGCTGCAACGTCGCGGGCAAAAACCGCTGGAGAAAGTGATTGGCGGGTTACTGTTGTTTGTTGCCGCGGCTTACATTGTCGAGTTGATTTTCTCCCAGCCTAACCTGGCGCAGCTGGGTAAAGGAATGGTAATCCCGAGTTTACCTACTTCGGAGGCGGTCTTCCTGGCAGCGGGCGTGTTAGGGGCGACGATTATGCCGCATGTGATTTATTTGCACTCTTCGCTCACTCAGCATTTACATGGCGGTTCGCGTCAACAACGTTATTCCGCCACCAAATGGGATGTGGCTATCGCCATGACGATTGCCGGTTTTGTCAATCTGGCGATGATGGCTACAGCTGCGGCGGCGTTCCACTTTTCTGGTCATACTGGTGTTGCCGATCTTGATGAGGCTTATCTGACGCTGCAACCGCTGTTAAGCCATGCTGCGGCAACGGTCTTTGGATTAAGCCTGGTTGCTGCCGGACTGTCTTCAACGGTGGTGGGGACGCTGGCGGGGCAGGTAGTGATGCAGGGCTTCATTCGCTTTCATATCCCGCTGTGGGTGCGTCGTACAGTCACCATGCTGCCGTCATTTATTGTCATTCTGATGGGATTAGACCCGACACGGATTCTGGTTATGAGTCAGGTGCTGTTAAGTTTTGGTATCGCCCTGGCGCTGGTTCCACTGTTGATTTTCACCAGTGACAGCAAGTTGATGGGCGATCTGGTGAACAGTAAACGCGTAAAACAGACAGGCTGGGTGATTGTGGTGCTGGTAGTGGCGCTGAATATCTGGTTACTGGTAGGAACGGCACTGGGATTGTAGTTGAATGAGCGTCGCATTTGGCACCATTGGCGGATGCGGCGTAAATGCTTTATCCGCCCTACGCGTTAAAGAGCTGGTTTGTAGGCCTGATAAGACGCGCTAGCGTCGCATCAGGCATTGTGCTCCATTGACGGATGCGTTTAATGGCGGTGTCCATGTCCGCGGCCTTTTCCACGATGATCGTCACGATCGCGCCAGCTTTCACGATAGCCACGCTCATACGCTTTACGCTTATCCCAGCCACGATGGTAGCCATTATCATGACGCCACCAGCGGTTTTTACGCCATTCATAATTGCGGTGCCAGTAGTCACGGTCGCGCCAGTGACCACCGTCCCAGTAATTACCGTAATGATCGCGATCGCCAATTTGTAATTTGATTGATGGCAGTAGGGTGATTTCACCTGCGTTTGCCGCAAGCGGGGTAAATGCCATCAGGGCGGCCGCCAGAAACAGTGACCTGAACATTGTTATTCTCCTTCACGATCGAAGCCGTCAGCGGCCTGTTAACGCAATATTACGGGGAGGTAAAGCGCCGTATCATCGCCATAACTCTTAAATCATAAAGGAGAGCATTTTTTGCTAAACGTTATCGTGGGGTGGCTGTTGCTTCGGACGATTGACCATCATCATCGGCTTACCTGCTAATAACAGCCATGCCGGGAGCATGACGATACAGAGCAGCGGTAGCAATGTGGTATTGGGTACAACGACTGCCGCCATAAAAAGACTTAACCAGCCATCGCGTGTTACCACCAGCACGATGCCGAGTATAGCGCAGGAAACGGTTATTGCCGCTGGAACGGCGGGAACGTGCTCATGAAGCATCAACCCTAATGCCACGCCGACAAACACTGCCGGGAAGATTCGCCCACCGCGAAAGCCACTGGCGGCAGCAACGACCAGGGCGGCAAGTTTTATCACCGCCAGCAAAAAGTAATCGCTGGTGCTGAAAGCCTGATTTGCCACCATCTGCTGCATCTCATCCAGCCCTTTAAACAGCGAAACCGGTCCACCAATAACCCCCAGAATACCGAGAATAAATCCGCCAATACCCAGCACGAACACCGGATTTTTCATTTGATGCATCATCGCGTGCAACCGTGGTAAGCACCATACGGCGACCATCCCTGCTGCGATGGCAATCGCCGCGACAATTGCACCGCTGAGAATATCGGTCATTTCCATCTGTCCGTAATGCGCAATGGGCAGTGAAAAATGAGGATGGAAAAATAATCCGGTAGTAAGTGCACCAGCTGCTGCCGCCATTAACGGCGCAAAGAGACGATCCCATAGCGGAACTTCATTACTGCTATTTAAGGTTTGCGAAAATATCAATGCCGCCGCAACAGGTGTGCCAAACAGCGCGCCGATGGTTCCGGCAGAGGCTAAAATAGTCCACTCCATTCGGTTGACGCGCGGTAACAGACGAGCGCCAATGGCGACGGCAAGGGCGATATTGACGGTTATGATCGGATGTTCCGGCCCCAGGCTGACGCCGCCAGCAAGACCGAGAATTAATGCTACGATAAGTCCTGGTAGCGCAGAGGGCGGAATCGGTGCGCCGATAAGCGGTTCACAGGCGGGATCTGGTCCGGCATGACCCTGGCTGAAACGGATAACCAACCCCACCGCAATACCCGTTAGCGTTAATACACCGATGATCCAGAGAGGTGAATCCTGGGCTATCCCCAGAGTTCCCGGCAGTCGTTGCCAGAGCAAATTCTGTAATACCGAGGCGATTTTCATCACCATAATCAGAATAAGACTGGACGCAATCCCAATTGCCACGGCGGGGAGCGATAATAACAACATGGTTCTGGCTCGCGGATGGAGCATGTTCTATTCCTTATGCGGGGTCAGATACTTAGTTTGCCCAGCTTGCAAAAAGGCATCGCTGCAATTGGTGCTGAAACGATAAAGTAATTGTGTGACCCAGATCGATATTTACAGGGAGCCTGCCTTTCCGGCGTTGTTGTTATGCCCCCAGGTATTTACAGTGTGAGAAAGAATTATTTTGACTTTAGCGGAGCAGTTGAAGAATGACAAAGTATGCATTAGTCGGTGATGTGGGCGGCACCAACGCACGTCTTGCTCTGTGTGATATTGCCAGTGGTGAAATCTCGCAGGCTAAGACCTATTCAGGGCTTGATTACCCCAGCCTCGAAGCGGTCATTCGCGTTTATCTTGAAGAACATAAGGTCGAGGTGAAAGACGGCTGTATTGCCATCGCTTGCCCAATTACCGGTGACTGGGTGGCAATGACCAACCATACCTGGGCGTTCTCAATTGCCGAAATGAAAAAGAATCTCGGTTTTAGCCATCTGGAAATTATTAACGATTTTACTGCTGTATCGATGGCGATCCCGATGCTGAAAAAAGAGCATCTGATTCAGTTTGGTGGCGCAGAACCGGTAGAAGGTAAGCCTATTGCGGTTTACGGTGCCGGAACAGGGCTTGGGGTTGCGCATCTGGTCCATGTCGATAAGCGTTGGGTAAGCTTGCCAGGAGAAGGCGGTCACGTTGATTTTGCGCCGAATAGTGAAGAAGAGGGCATTATCCTCGAAATATTGCGTGCGGAAATTGGTCATGTTTCGGCGGAACGCGTGCTTTCTGGCCCTGGGCTGGTGAATTTGTATCGCGCAATTGTTAAAGCCGACAACCGCCTGCCAGAAAATCTCAAGCCAAAAGATATTACCGAACGCGCGCTGGCTGACAGCTGCACCGATTGCCGCCGCGCGTTGTCGCTGTTTTGCGTCATTATGGGCCGTTTTGGCGGCAATCTGGCGCTCAATCTCGGGACATTTGGCGGCGTGTTTATTGCGGGTGGTATCGTGCCGCGCTTTCTTGAGTTCTTCAAAGCCTCTGGTTTCCGCGCCGCATTTGAAGATAAAGGGCGCTTTAAGGAATATGTCCATGATATTCCGGTATATCTCATCGTCCATGACAATCCGGGTCTTCTCGGTTCCGGTGCACATTTACGCCAGACCTTAGGTCACATTCTCTAAATCCTTCCTGTTATATCGGGAGGTAACTCTCCCGATAATCTTTTAAATCATACAGTTAATTAAATTTTTCTTTGTGTCCCCTCACAAGGCCGACCTGCGTCACACTTCCGTACAGCGGGATTAATTCTCCAGTAAATGCATTATTTGTCTGGTAACGGCGATTTGTTTTGCACGTTCATAATTTCACTCGTCAACTATCACTGAACGAGGAATTAACGATGAGTAAGAAACTGATTGCCTTATGTGCCTGCCCAATGGGCCTGGCTCACACTTTTATGGCCGCTCAGGCGCTGGAAGAAGCGGCGGTAGAAGCCGGTTATGAAGTGAAAATTGAAACCCAGGGCGCGGACGGTATCCAGAATCGCCTGACGGCGCAGGATATCGCCGAAGCGACCATCATCATCCACTCCGTGGCAGTTACCCCGGAAGATAACGAGCGTTTCGAATCACGCGACGTTTATGAAATCACTTTGCAGGACGCAATTAAAAACGCTGCAGGAATCATCAAAGAAATCGAAGAGATGATTGCCTCTGAACAACAGTAATATTCGACAGGGATAATTGTTATGGCCATTAAAAAACGCAGTGCAACCGTTGTGCATGGCGCATCCGGTGCGGCAGCGGCAGTTAAGAATCCGCAGGCCTCTAAATCCAGCTTCTGGGGTGAACTCCCGCAGCATGTGATGTCAGGGATTTCACGCATGGTGCCGACCTTAATTATGGGCGGTGTGATCCTCGCTTTCAGTCAGCTGATTGCTTATAGCTGGCTTAAAATTCCTGCTGATATCGGCATCATGGATGCTCTTAATAGCGGGAAATTCTCCGGTGTCGACCTCTCCTTACTGAAATTTGCCTGGCTGTCGCAGTCCTTCGGCGGTGTGTTGTTTGGTTTTGCCATTCCGATGTTTGCTGCTTTTGTGGCGAACTCTATCGGTGGCAAACTGGCGTTCCCGGCTGGTTTTATCGGCGGCTTGATGTCTACCCAGCCGACGCAACTGCTGAACTTCGATCCCAGCACGATGCAATGGGCGACCTCTTCGCCGGTGCCGTCCACCTTCATTGGTGCGCTGATTATTTCTATCGTTGCCGGTTACCTTGTGAAATGGATGAACCAGAAAATCCAGTTACCGGATTTCCTGTTAGCGTTCAAAACCACATTTTTGCTACCGATTCTTTCCGCCATTTTTGTCATGCTGGCGATGTACTACGTCATCACCCCCTTTGGTGGCTGGATCAACGGCGGTATCCGTACCGTGCTGACCGCTGCAGGTGAGAAGGGCGCGCTGATGTACGCAATGGGGATCGCCGCGGCGACAGCAATCGACCTTGGTGGCCCGATCAACAAAGCGGCAGGTTTCGTTGCCTTCAGCTTTACCACTGACCACGTATTACCGGTCACTGCACGTTCTATCGCTATCGTTATTCCGCCGATTGGTCTGGGTCTGGCGACCATTATCGATCGTCGCTTAACTGGCAAACGCTTGTTCAACGCCCAGCTTTATCCGCAGGGTAAAACCGCGATGTTCCTGGCGTTTATGGGGATCAGTGAGGGTGCGATTCCGTTTGCACTGGAAAGCCCTATCACCGCCATTCCGTCGTATATGGTCGGCGCGATTGTCGGCTCAACCGCCGCTGTCTGGCTGGGCGCAGTGCAATGGTTCCCGGAGTCCGCTATCTGGGCGTGGCCGCTGGTCACTAATCTGGGTGTCTATATGGCGGGGATCGCGCTGGGAGCAATCATTACTGCGCTGATGGTGGTGTTCTTGCGTCTGATGATGTTCCGCAAAGGTAAATTGTTAATCGAGAGCCTGTAAGAAGGAAAAATCCAGATGACATTACTCGCTTCGCTGCGCGACTGGCTTAAGGCACAACAACTGGATGCGGTGCTTCTCTCCTCACGGCAGAACAAACAGCCGCATCTGGGGATCTCCACCGGATCAGGTTATGTGGTGATTAGCCGTGAAAGTGCGCACATTCTGGTGGATTCGCGCTATTACGCGGATGTAGAAGCCCGCACGCAAGGTTACCAGCTGCATTTGCTCGACGCGATGCACACGCTTGCCACCATCGTCAGACAAATCATTGCCGATGAGCAGTTGCAAACGCTCGGTTTTGAAGGCCAGCAGGTGAGTTGGGAAACCGCGCACCGCTGGCAGTTCGAACTCAATGCGAAACTGGTGAGCGCCACGCCGGATGTGCTGCGGCAAATCAAAACGCCAGAAGAGGTGGAGAAAATCCGCCTTGCCTGCGGGATTGCCGATCGTGGCGCAGAGCATATTCGCCGCTTTATTCAGGCGGGTATGAGCGAATGCGAGATAGCCGCTGAACTGGAGTGGTTTATGCGCCAGCAGGGCGCAGAAAAAGCCTCTTTTGACACCATTGTCGCCAGTGGCTTGCGTGGGGCGCTGCCGCACGGTAAAGCCAGCGACAAGATTGTTGCAGCGGGCGAGTTTGTCACTCTCGATTTCGGTGCGCTGTATCAGGGCTACTGCTCTGATATGACGCGCACCTTGCTGGTGAATGGCGAAGGGGTGAGCGCCGAATCTCACCCGCTGTTTAACGTCTATCAGATTGTCCTGCAGGCACAGCTCGCGGCAATCTCTGTAATTCGCCCCGGCGTGCGCTGCCAGCAGGTTGACGATGCCGCGCGCCGCGTGATTACCGAGGCCGGTTATGGCAAGTTTTTCGGCCATAACACCGGTCATGCTATCGGTATTGAAGTCCATGAAGAGCCGCGTTTTTCACCGCGGGACACCACGACGCTACAGCCAGGTATGTTACTGACCGTGGAGCCAGGGATTTATTTGCCAGGGCAAGGGGGCGTGCGCATCGAAGATGTCGTGCTGGTCACCCCGCAAGGCGCAGAAGTGCTCTACGCCATGCCGAAAACAGTGTTGCTCACGGGAGAGGCATAATGGATTTATCGCTCTTAAAAGCGTTGAGCGAGGCAGATGCGATCGCCTCCTCAGAACAGGAAGTACGGCAGATCCTACGGGAAGAAGCGGATCGCCTGCAAAAAGAAGTGCGATTTGATGGGCTGGGATCGGTGCTGATCCGACTCAATGAGTCGACAGGTCCGAAGGTGATGATCTGTGCGCATATGGACGAAGTGGGATTTATGGTGCGCAGCATCTCCCGCGAAGGGGCGATCGATGTGTTGCCGGTTGGCAATGTACGCATGGCTGCCCGCCAGCTTCAGTCGGTGCGTATCACTACCCGTGAAGAGTGCAAAATTCCAGGCCTGCTTGACGGCGACCGGCAGGGGAATGACGTCAGCGCCATGCGCGTGGACATTGGCGCGCGCTCCTGTGACGAAGTGATGCAGGCAGGAATTCGTCCAGGCGATCGCGTCACCTTCGATACCACTTTTCAGGTTCTCCCTCACCAGCGGGTGATGGGGAAAGCCTTTGATGACCGCCTCGGTTGCTATCTGCTGGTGACGTTACTGCGTGAGCTGCACGACGCCGAACTGCCTGCGGAAGTGTGGCTGGTGGCAAGTTCCAGCGAAGAGGTGGGATTACGCGGCGGGCAAACTGCCACCCGCGCGGTGTCGCCGGATGTCGCCATTGTGCTTGATACCGCCTGCTGGGCGAAAAACTTTGATTATGGCGCAGCTAACCATCGCCAGATTGGTAACGGGCCGATGCTGGTGTTAAGCGACAAGTCACTGATTGCGCCGCCAAAACTTACCGCCTGGATCGAAACCGTGGCGGCAGAAATTGGCGTACCGTTGCAGTCAGATATGTTCAGCAATGGCGGCACGGACGGTGGGGCGGTGCACTTAACCGGCACTGGCGTACCCACAGTGGTGATGGGGCCTGCAACCCGCCACGGACATTGCGCCGCATCGATTGCCGACTGCCGTGACATTTTGCAGATGGAGCAACTTTTATCTGCCCTTATTCAACGTCTTACGCGTGAGACGGTTGTTCAACTGACGGATTTCAGATGATCTCCTGATTAACCCGGAGCGGTTATGCTAACGATTCAATTTCTCTGTCCTCTGCCTAACGGTCTGCATGCTCGTCCGGCGTGGGAGCTTAAAGAACAGTGCAGCCAGTGGCAAAGCGAAATCACTTTTATTAACCATCGCCAGAACGCAAAGGCCGATGCGAAAAGCTCGCTGGCGCTGATTGGCACTGGCACTTTATTTAATGACAGTTGCAGCCTGAACATTAGCGGTAGCGATGAAGAGCAGGCGCGGCGAGTGCTGGAAGAGTATATCCAGGTGCGCTTTATCGACAGCGATAGCGTCCAGCCGACGCTGGCAGAACTGACGGCGCATCCGCTGCCGCGTTCATTAAGCCGCCTGAACCCGGATTTACTGTACGGCAACGTGCTGGCAAGCGGCGTTGGCGTGGGTACACTGACCCTGTTACAGAGCGACAGCCTCGACAGTTATCGGGCAATACCGACCAGTGCGCAAGATTCCACCCTACTGGAGCACAGTCTGGCAACGCTTGCCGAGCAACTGAACCAGCAATTGCGTGAGCGTGACGGCGAAAGCAAAACTATCCTCAGCGCCCATTTGTCGCTGATTCAGGATGATGAATTTGCAGGCAATATCCGTCGCCTGATGACAGAACAGCATCAGGGGCTGGGGGCGGCGATCATCAGCAATATGGAGCAGGTTTGTGCCAAACTTTCTGCTTCTGCCAGCGATTATCTGCGCGAGCGGGTCAGCGACATTCGCGATATCAGCGAACAGTTGCTGCATATCACCTGGCCGGAACTAAAACCGCGCAATAATCTGGTGCTTGAAAAACCGACCATTCTGGTGGCTGAAGATTTAACCCCAAGCCAGTTTTTGAGCCTCGATTTAAAAAATCTTGCGGGCATGATTCTGGAGAAAACCGGGCGCACCTCGCATACCCTGATTCTGGCCCGCGCTTCGGCGATCCCGGTACTGAGCGGACTGCCGCTGGATGCGATTGCCCGTTATGCCGGGCAACCTGCAGTGCTTGACGCCCAGTGCGGCGTGCTGGCGATTAACCCGAATGACGCGGTGAGCGGTTATTATCAGGTCGCGCAGACGCTGGCGGATAAACGCCAAAAACAACAGGTGCAAGCTGCCGCGCAGCTGGCCTATTCCCGTGATAAAAAGCGTATTGATATTGCGGCGAATATTGGCACAGCTCTGGAAGCCCCAGGCGCGTTTGCCAACGGAGCGGAAGGCGTTGGGCTGTTTCGTACCGAAATGCTCTATATGGATCGCGACAGCGCGCCGGACGAGCAGGAACAGTTTGAAGCGTACCAGCAGGTGCTACTGGCGGCGGGCGACAAGCCGATTATCTTCCGCACGATGGACATCGGTGGCGATAAAAGCATTCCTTACCTCAACATTCCCCAGGAAGAGAACCCGTTCCTCGGCTATCGCGCGGTACGTATTTACCCGGAATTTGCTGGCCTGTTCCGTACTCAATTGCGGGCGATTTTGCGCGCTGCCAGTTTCGGCAACGCCCAGTTGATGATCCCAATGGTCCACAGTCTCGATCAGATCTTATGGGTGAAGGGTGAGCTCCAAAAAGCGATCGTTGAGCTTAAGCGCGATGGCCTGCGTCATGCAGAGACGATTACGCTGGGTATCATGGTGGAAGTGCCGTCGGTGTGCTACATCATCGACCACTTCTGCGATGAGGTCGATTTCTTCAGTATCGGTTCTAACGATATGACCCAGTATCTGTATGCAGTCGATCGTAATAACCCGCGCGTATCGCCGCTGTATAACCCGATTACGCCATCGTTCCTGCGCATGTTGCAGCAGATTGTTACCGCTGCGCATCAGCGCGGCAAATGGGTAGGTATTTGCGGTGAACTGGGCGGTGAAAGTCGTTATCTGCCGCTACTGCTAGGGCTGGGCCTGGATGAGCTAAGCATGAGTAGCCCGCGTATTCCGGCAGTGAAAAGCCAGCTTCGTCAACTGGATAGCGAGGCGTGTCGGGAACTGGCGCGTCAGGCATGTGAATGCCGCAGTGCGCAGGAAATTGAAGCGTTACTCACCGCCTTTACGCCGGAAGAAGACGTTCGCCCACTGCTGGCGCTGGAGAATATCTTTGTTGATCAGGCTTTTAGCAATAAAGAGCAGGCGATCCAGTTCCTGTGCGGCAACCTTGGCGTTAACGGGCGTACTGAACATCCGTTTGAGCTGGAAGAGGATGTCTGGCAGCGGGAAGAGATTGTTACTACTGGCGTTGGTTTTGGCGTGGCGATCCCGCACACCAAATCTCAGTGGATCCGTCATTCCAGTATCAGCATTGCCCGGCTGGTGAAACCGGTTGACTGGCAGTCAGAGATGGGCGAAGTCGAACTGGTGATCATGCTGACACTGGGCGCTAACGAAGGGATGAATCATGTGAAAGTCTTCTCGCAGCTGGCGCGTAAACTGGTGAATAAAAACTTCCGCCAGTCGCTGTTCGCCGCGCAAGATGCGCAAAGCATCCTGACGCTGCTGGAAACGGAATTAACCTTCTGACGTTAGCCCTGAAAACGGGCGCTGTACTCTCCCGGCGTCAGGCCAAACTGACGCCGGAAAACGCGACAAAAATAGTCGCTGTCCGGAAAGCCGCAACGCTGTGCCACTTCATGAATCGACAGATGATATTTCTGCAAAATCATCCTTGCCTTTGCCATTCGTACCCAGCGAACATACTCGATAAAACGCATTGTTCCATGCTGAGCAAACAGTTTTGACAGATGATTGGGCGTGATATTAAAAAACTGAGCCACGCTCTCGCGGGTGAGCGGCTGGGCATAATTATCCTGAACCCAGTTACAAATGCTGTGATAGAGAAAATCGCCGCGCGGTTGCGAATTGCCCGGCGGCATATTCACCACGTTACGGCAAAGATGCAGCAAACTTAACACCAGCGGCTGAATGATATTCTGCTCCAGCGGCGAACGGCTAAGATGGGTGAGGGCGGTAAGCATCGCTTCACCTTCACCGCGTTGCAGGCTGGGAAGCTGGATCTGGCGAGCAGGATGTAACAACGACGTGGTGCGGCTATCGTAAAACGATAACCCAAGCCAGGTCGGTGCGAACACCAGGCTTAACAGCATCACCGGTTTGTTGTTGACCGGTAAATTAGCCGCGCGTGCTGGAATAAACAGCATTTCTCCTTCCACCATACGTTGCTGCTTTGCTTCCAGCAGATTGCCGTATTCGCCGCGTAGCACGATATCCAGACGGGGAAAATCAATACATAAACTGCCCACTGGCAATGAGGCGGGCTGGCTGGCAAACCAGACGCGCCCAAGGAGTTGCGGGTTAAGCACCAGGCCGCTGAACAGATCGGCGAAAAATTGTTGATCGGCGGGCAAGCCTGGTGCTTTCATGAAAGTTCCCGATTACAGATGCATTAACTGGCGGAATTCTTTAACTTTGCTACGGCTGACCGGCACTTCAAAATCCAGATCTTTCAGCCGCAGAATGTAGGTGTTATTAAACCACGGTTCGATTTCGCGTATTTTGTTTAGATTGACACAAAATGAGCGATGGCAGCGGAAAAAATGCGACGGCGGCAGCTTGCTGCAAAACTCGGTAATGTTCATCGGCATTACGTAGGATTCACGCCGCGTATAGACAAAGGTCATTTTCTCGTGCGCTTCGGCGTAATAGATATCGTTAATTGGCGTGACGATGATTCGCTCATCTTTCACCAGATTAATGGTGTCATTCTCACGCGTTACCGTCGCGGCAGGCGTCGTACTGCTGGTCTGCTGTTGTTGCCAGGCTGCTTCCAGTTTTTGCAGCATCCCGGTAATGCGTGATTCCTGATACGGTTTGAGAATGTAGTCAAACGCTTCCAGTTCAAATGCTTCCACCGCATGTTCTTTCCACGCGGTGATGAACACAATAAACGGTTTATGAGCAAACTGGCTGATGTTTTGCGCCAGCAACACACCGTCCAGCGACGGAATATTGATATCCAGAAAAATGGCGTCGACGCGGTTATGCTGCAAAAACTTCAACACGTCCAGACCGTCGTCAAAGGTGCCGACAATCTCCATCTGGCTGTGCTCTTTAATTAGCCAGCTCAGTTCCTGTTGTGCCAGGAATTCGTCTTCAACAATGATGACTTTCACAATATCACTCCGGCTCAAAGCAATAAGGTAGCCTGTGAGGCGACTGGGGTGCGTTGGTTAGGAATGTAAAACGCAATTTCCGTTCCTGGTTCCAGGCGGCGGATATGCAGCCCCTCGCCATACAATAACTTCACGCGATGATGGACATTCAGCAGGCCAATTTTATTGCCCGGCATTTCGTTCGCTTCGACCCGCTCAATCACCTTTGGATCGATGCCGTGCCCGGTATCTCGCACCGCAATGCGTACCCGATTACCGCACTCAGCAACGCTGATGGTGACAACGCCTTTACCTTTGCAAGGCTGGATACCGTGGACAATGGCGTTTTCCACCAACGGCTGGATCAGCAGGCTGGGAATGCAGCAATTCACCTCTTCATCAATATCATAGATAACCGTCAGCTTGTCGCCAAAGCGGGCCTGCTCAATGGCAATATAGTCTTTAATTTGATACAGCTCTTTTTTGATATCGATTTGCTCATCGTCTTTTAATTCAATGTTATAGCGCAGATAGCGCGACAAATTAAAGATCAGCTGGCGAGCAGTATCCGGATTCAGACGGATTGACGATGAAATAGCGTTCAAAGCGTTAAACAGAAAATGGGGATTAATTTTGCTTTGCAGGGCGCGAAGCTCTGCCTTATTTGCCATTTCACGTAGCTGCTCGGCGCGTGACACCTCAAGTTGCGTGGAGATGATTTGTGACAGACCGACCGCCATTTCCTGTAATGACGAGGTTATCTGATGCGCGTGGCAGTAGTAAATTTTCAGCGTTCCGGTCACAACGCCTTTCTCCCACAATGGGATCACCAGCATGGAATGAATCTCTGGTGTGCGGTGGGCTTCATCATTGTTTTTAATGATGATTTTTCCGTAATTCATCGCCTGGCGGGTAGTCGGGCTAATGAAGTCATCGCCATTCTGATAGTTATGTTCACCCACGCCAACATAGGCCAGCACATGATCGGTATTAGTCATCGCCACCGCATCGGCGTGAATATCATCGCGGATAATTTCGCAGACCTTGCGTAATGACTCGCTATTGACATGGCGAAACAGCGGCAGCGTTTTGTTGGCGATATCCAGCGCCAGCTTGGCCTGCCGCGCGGCGCTGGCCTCTTTTTCTCCCTCAACACTTTGTACCAGCAACACAATAAAGCCGATACAGACGCTGCCGAGGATCATTGGAATCCCGATTTTAGAGACGATATCGATCCCCAATGCGGTAGTTGGTGCCCAGACAATCACCAGAATCATGGTCAACGTTTCACACAACATGCCGCCGAGAATACCGACGCGCCAGCGCTGTGCTTTGGGGATTTTCAGGTTGATCCAGCCCGATATACAACCCGCCAGAATGCTGGTGATAAAGCAGGGGATCGCCGTCACGCCGCCGATGTCAATTAAATAACGGTGAATACCCGCAATCACGCCGGTAATGATGCCCACCCACGGGCCAAACAGAATTCCGCCTGACATCACCGCGATAATACGTACGTTCACCAGCGAGCCTTCTACGGGAACGCCGGACCAGGTGCTGAACAGGGCGAACAGCGAGAAAATGGCGGTAACGGCGAGCAGCTCTTTCGGTGAGTGTGCCGACTTGTGCAACAGTTCGCGAAACAGGCGGATACGGATGAGAAAAAACAGGCAGATAAGCATTAACGCGGCCCGATCGAAGACCGCCAGCAGCATGTTGAATATTTCGTGCACGGGTGACTCTGAATAACGATTAAACCTCTATGATAGGTAACCTGAAGGCTGATGACCAGCAGGCCGTTTTTGAGGAAAAACCACAATTTTAAAAGGGGATTGAAAGATAAATGGTGTATTAGCAATGCATCTCTTGATAATGCACATCTGGTTGGTAAATTTATTGAAATTATAATGTTAATAAAATGAGTGGTAATTTTCTTGTTAGCGTAGATAAATTTCCTGTTTTTGAAGTGGAGTTCCTCATTTAAAGCCATTGATAAAAATGTTCTAAAACGCTGGACAGACAGAAATTAATCAGGCTATTTTCAAAACAGCCACCATCGTGGCGACGTCGCTCGGACGGTCCGGGCGCTAACGTTAATCTGAGGAAATTATGGCTGACACTCGCCCTGAACGTCGCTTTACGCGTATTGATCGTCTCCCGCCCTACGTTTTTAACATTACCGCTGAACTGAAAATGGCTGCGCGTCGGCGCGGCGAAGATATTATCGATTTCAGTATGGGTAACCCGGACGGTGCGACTCCGCCGCATATCGTCGAAAAATTATGTACGGTGGCCCAGCGCCCGGACACGCATGGTTACTCCACTTCACGCGGCATTCCGCGGTTACGTCGCGCCATTTCCCGCTGGTATCAGGATCGCTACGACGTTGAAATCGACCCGGAATCAGAAGCCATCGTCACTATTGGTTCGAAAGAGGGCCTGGCGCATCTGATGCTGGCGACACTGGATCACGGTGACACAGTGCTGGTGCCGAATCCAAGTTACCCCATTCATATTTACGGCGCGGTGATTGCCGGGGCGCAGGTACGCTCAGTGCCGCTGGTGGAAGGTGTCGATTTCTTCAACGAACTGGAACGTGCCATTCGCGAAAGTTATCCGAAACCGAAGATGATGATCCTCGGCTTCCCGTCGAATCCAACCGCGCAATGCGTGGAGCTGGAGTTCTTCGAAAAGGTTGTGGCGCTGGCGAAACGCTACGATGTGCTGGTGGTCCATGACCTGGCCTATGCCGATATCGTCTACGATGGCTGGAAAGCGCCGTCAATCATGCAGGTGCCGGGTGCACGCGATGTGGCGGTCGAGTTCTTTACGCTGTCGAAAAGCTACAACATGGCGGGCTGGCGTATCGGCTTTATGGTTGGCAACAAAACGCTGGTCAGCGCGCTGGCACGTATTAAAAGCTATCACGATTACGGCACCTTTACGCCGTTGCAGGTGGCAGCGATTGCGGCGCTGGAGGGCGATCAACAGTGCGTGCGCGACATTGCCGAACAGTACAAACGCCGCCGTGATGTACTGGTTAAAGGGCTGCATGAAGCGGGCTGGATGGTCGAAATGCCGAAGGCTTCGATGTATGTCTGGGCGAAAATCCCGGAACCATATGCTGCTATGGGCTCGCTGGAATTTGCCAAGAAGCTGCTGAACGAAGCGAAGGTCTGTGTCTCTCCGGGGATTGGCTTTGGCGACTACGGCGACACGCATGTTCGCTTTGCACTGATTGAAAACCGCGACCGTATTCGTCAGGCGATTCGTGGGATTAAAGCGATGTTCCGTGCCGATGGTTTACTACCCGCCAGCAGCAAACATATTCGCGAAAACGCGGAATAAACACCGACCTCAAAAATGCAAACAGGAGCCTGATGGCTCCTGTTTTTCATTGCACAGTTTGCTTTTAGATCATCAGGGCAAAAGTACCGGCCCAAACGATGACCATAAAAGAAATGCCCATAAAGAAATATTTCACTTTACATCTCTCCGCGTAATTACTGTTACGCCTGAATGACTTCATTACACCTGATACAGTGAGTTGACACCGGGCAAAACGACCTTAAACGTCCTGTATTTTACCGTGGGCATCACCCCAGAATTCTGAGCTAAACTGCTCCAGACGGCGCTAATGTACGCCTAAAACTGAAATGAGACAAGAGGCATTTTCTTATTTACTTTTAGTAACTTACAGGTGTCTCATATCGGCGACAGTTTAATTTCTGACGGTAATAATTAGAGATTCAGCGAAGGAAAAAACCTTAAGAAAAAAGCCATAAAAACCATGAGGTTATTATGGCTGATTTGAGGAGGGAAAGAGTAAGAGCAGTTTGTTAAATGTATAGCGACGATTCTCCCACCGGGCGCGTTTTAAAGCGACGGTGGATCCAGAGGTACTGCTCCGGTGCGCGCATGATCTCTTTTTCGATAATCTTGTTCATATAGGCAGCGGCTTGATTTTCATCTGCCGGGTAGCCTTCCATCTCTGGGGTGATGTACAAACGATATCCGCTGTAATCTGCTTTTCTTACCATCGTTACGGTTAACATGGCTGCGCCAGAGAGACGTGAAAGGACATACGTGCCATTGGTTGTGGCGACATTTTCCACCGCAAAGAACGGCGCGAAGGAGCTGCCTTTACGACCATAATCCTGATCGGGAGCAAACCATACCGCTTCACCTTTCTTCAGTGCACTGACAATGCCGCGCAGATTATTTCTGCCGATCATCGCTTTGTTAGAGCGCATGCGACCACGGGTCTGCACCCATTCCATCAGCTGATTATTATGCGGGCGATAGGTGGCCATCATTGGTTGGCAAAGTCCCATTACCCGACCGCCCAGTTCCAGCGACATGAAATGGACGCCGACAACCATTACGCCGCGATTTTGCATTTGTGCGCGTTTAAGGTTATCCAGCCCTTCCACATCAAACCATTTACGTACGCGACTGTCGGGCCAGAACCACGCCATGCCGGTTTCTACCAGCGCCATGCCGAGTGAACGAAAGTTTTCGGCAATCATCTTCTCGCGTTCTTCCGCAGAATGCTGCGGGAAACAAAGTTCCAGGTTTTTACGGGCGATAGATTCACGCCGTTTCAGGAATGGTCGCGCCATTGTGCCGATACGCGTGCCGAGAAAGCAGAGAACAGGATAAGGAAGCTGTACCCAAAGCCAGAGTACACCAAGCCCAAACCACGTGAGCCAGTAGCGAGGATGCAGAAACTCGCGGGAAAATTTGCATTTTGGAAACATAGTTACCTTCTGTAGATACGAATTGTTGTATCGCAGAAGATTCCATGTCGACAGCGGTACACTCAATTGATTAGGCCATCATGTACGACAATGGTTCCTGTAAAGAGTGTAAAGACTAGTCAGGACATAACCACGAGGAGCATGAATGCGGTATCTGTACTTTATCACTCGCTGACTGCTTTCAGCTACTGATTATTAATCGTGCAAAGTAAATATTTTTCCGTACGTAACAGTCTTGCATTTAACATGCTGTTTTGATTGATGCTTAGCAAAAATTGCCAGAGGTTAAGGATTGTCTTACTATTAAAGTGACTGAAGTTACAGGTTTTTTAGCGCGGCAGGAGGTTGAGCTATGATTTATTTATGGATGTTTCTCGCCCTGTGTATTGTCTGCGTAAGCGGATACATCGGTCAGGTACTGAACATGGTATCGGCGATCTCTTCTTTCTTCGGCATGGTGATCCTCGCTGCACTCATTTATTACTTCACCATGTGGTTAACTGGCGGTAATGAACTGGTGACGGGGATATTTATGTTTCTTGCCCCGGCTTGTGGCTTGATGATTCGCTTTATGGTGGGGTATGGCAGGCGATAGTGGGTCAGGATGGCTCATTTGGGCAGGTGTTCACATCAGCATCAGACATGATTGTTCACCTGCCAGGTGACAGACGCTATCGCAAAGGATGAATGAGATAATTCGCCTTTGTCGGATAAGTAGGCGTGATGTCTTCTGTGAGGTTTAATGGTGGTGCATCTTCTCTCATCTTAAACAAAATCGCCTGTGATGGCTGAAGTTTTGTAGAATGCGTTGTCGTCATCACTGACGTTTTTTCTGTCTCTTTATAGCTCGCCTCACTACCACCACCAGAAATAGAAAATGCAAAAACATTGCATGCCATAATAGAGACAAATAAAAATAAGCTAAAAAGCATTAAGTTTACTTTCATAGAAAATATCCTGAAAATGGTTCACTGAAAACCTACGATGTTATGGCTGTATTTATATTCTGTCTCTTATACACATCTGACGCTGCCGACGACTTAATAGGTGTAG
>ERZ1027269.202-NODE-202-length-24251-cov-5.282154_pt1 | contig 24251 bp, 17 predicted proteins | sample MGYA00519471_ERZ1027269 | MGnify/ENA primary metagenome ERZ1027269 (study PRJEB26926, sample SAMN06164687) | human gut metagenome | biome: ENVO:00009003; feature: ENVO:2100002; material: ENVO:00002003 | host: Homo sapiens | place: USA | collected 2012 ...
GCAGCGTCAGATGTGTATAAGAGACAGATTAAAATATACACCGAAATTCGTATAATTTCAGCAGTTGTTATTTAGAATGATTAACTGGACCGCAACTGAACTAACAATATCAGGATGAAGCTTACCGCCTCATCCTGAATGGTCATTTTACCAGTACGTTAATGACTGTTTCCATCGCCTGCTTTTCCAGCTCACTGCGCTGAATGCGTTTATTGGCTAATGCTGTACGTAATACGCCTGCGATAACAATATGCTTTGGTTCCTGCCCCAGATCGCGCATTTCCAGCACAACTTTACCGACAACTCTGCACATTTCTCGGTACAGTTCATCCTCTTTTGTCCGGTTTCCCATTCTTTATACCTATTTATCATGCCAACTATCAGCATATATCAATCTAACCAATTAAACAAAAATCAAACAAAATCAGACAAATAACGTGATAAATTATTTTAACTGTAGCAATTGAGCGATGATCTATTTATACACCGGATGAACTTTCACTTATCCTCACACTGACAACCCCGGCACCAGACGTTGCGCAAACAACGAAGTTTTTGCGTAACCTTTTCCCTGGAACGCTGAATCTTTGATAACAATTTATTGTCTAACAAGTTGTATATTTTTTGAAACGCTGTTTTTGTTTTCCTTTTGGATTAATTTCAGCGTATAATGCGCGCCAATTGACTCTTGAATGGTTTCAGCACTTTGGACTGTAGAACTCAACGACTCAAAAACAGGCACTCACGTTGGGCTGAGACACAAGCACACATTCCTCTGCACGCTTTTTCGATGTCACCTATCCTTAGAGCGAGGCACAACCACTTTCGTAATACCGGATTCGCTTTCCGGCAGTGCGCCCAGAAAGCAAGTTTCTCCCATCCTTCTCAACTTAAAGACTAAGACTGTCATGAAAAAGACCAAAATTGTTTGCACCATCGGACCGAAAACCGAATCTGAAGAGATGTTAGCTAAAATGCTGGACGCTGGCATGAACGTTATGCGTCTGAACTTCTCTCATGGTGACTATGCAGAACACGGTCAGCGCATTCAGAATTTGCGCAACGTGATGAGCAAAACTGGTAAAACCGCCGCTATCCTGCTTGATACCAAAGGTCCAGAAATCCGCACCATGAAACTGGAAGGCGGTAACGACGTTTCTCTGAAAGCGGGTCAGACCTTTACTTTCACTACTGATAAATCTGTTATCGGCAACAGCGAAATGGTTGCGGTAACGTATGAAGGTTTCACTACTGACCTGTCTGTTGGCAACACCGTACTGGTTGACGACGGTCTGATCGGTATGGAAGTTACCGCCATTGAAGGTAACAAAGTTATCTGTAAAGTGCTGAACAACGGCGACCTGGGCGAAAACAAAGGTGTGAACCTGCCTGGCGTTTCCATTGCCCTGCCAGCACTGGCTGAAAAAGACAAACAGGACCTGATCTTTGGTTGCGAACAAGGCGTAGACTTTGTTGCTGCTTCCTTTATTCGTAAGCGTTCTGACGTTATCGAAATCCGTGAGCACCTGAAAGCGCACGGCGGCGAAAACATCCACATCATCTCCAAAATCGAAAACCAGGAAGGCCTCAACAACTTCGACGAAATCCTCGAAGCCTCTGACGGCATCATGGTTGCGCGTGGCGACCTGGGTGTAGAAATCCCGGTAGAAGAAGTTATCTTCGCCCAGAAGATGATGATCGAAAAATGTATCCGTGCACGTAAAGTTGTTATCACTGCGACCCAGATGCTGGATTCCATGATCAAAAACCCACGCCCGACTCGCGCAGAAGCCGGTGACGTTGCAAACGCCATCCTCGACGGTACTGACGCAGTGATGCTGTCTGGTGAATCCGCAAAAGGTAAATACCCGCTGGAAGCGGTTTCTATCATGGCGACCATCTGCGAACGTACCGACCGCGTGATGAACAGCCGTCTCGAGTTCAACAATGACAACCGTAAACTGCGTATTACCGAAGCGGTATGCCGTGGTGCCGTTGAAACTGCTGAAAAACTGGATGCCCCGCTGATCGTGGTTGCTACTCAGGGCGGTAAATCTGCTCGCGCAGTACGTAAATACTTCCCGGATGCCACCATCCTGGCACTGACCACCAACGAAAAAACGGCTCACCAGTTAGTACTGAGCAAAGGCGTTGTGCCGCAGCTGGTTAAAGAGATCACTTCTACTGATGACTTCTACCGTCTGGGTAAAGAACTGGCTCTGCAGAGCGGTCTGGCACACAAAGGTGATGTCGTAGTTATGGTTTCTGGTGCACTGGTACCGAGCGGCACTACTAACACCGCATCTGTTCACGTCCTGTAATATTGCTTTTGTGAATTAATTTGTATATCGAAGCGCCCTGATGGGCGCTTTTTTTATTTAATCGATAACCAGAAGCAATAAAAAATCAAATCGGATTTCACTATATAATCTCACTTTATCTAAGATGAATCCGATGGAAGCATCCTGTTTTCTCTCAATTTTTTTATCTAAAACCCAGCGTTCGATGCTTCTTTGAGCGAACGATCAAAAATAAGTGCCTTCCCATCAAAAAAATATTCTCAACATAAAAAACTTTGTGTAATACTTGTAACGCTACATGGAGATTAACTCAATCTAGAGGGTATTAATAATGAAAGCTACTAAACTGGTACTGGGCGCGGTAATCCTGGGTTCTACTCTGCTGGCAGGTTGCTCCAGCAACGCTAAAATCGATCAGCTGTCTTCTGACGTTCAGACTCTGAACGCTAAAGTTGACCAGCTGAGCAACGACGTGAACGCAATGCGTTCCGACGTTCAGGCTGCTAAAGATGACGCAGCTCGTGCTAACCAGCGTCTGGACAACATGGCTACTAAATACCGCAAGTAATAGTACCTGTGAAGTGAAAAATGGCGCACATTGTGCGCCATTTTTTTGCCTGCTATTTACCGCTACTGCGTCGCGCGTAACATATTCCCTTGCTCTGGTTCCCCATTCTGCGCTGACTCTACTGAAGGCGCATTGCTGGCTGCGGGAGTTGCTCCACTGCTCACCGCAACCGGATACCCTGCCCGACGATACAACGCTTTATCGACTAACTTCTGATCTACAGCCTTATTGTCTTTAAATTGCGTAAAGCCTGCTGGCAGCGTGTACGGCATTGTCTGAACGTTCTGCTGTTCTTCTGCCGATAGTGGTCGATGTACTTCAACATAACGCATCCCGTTAGGTTCCACGGAATATTTCACCGGTTCGTTGATCACTTTCACCGGCGTTCCCGTCCGCACGCTGGAGAATAAAGCTTTAATATCCGGTGCATTCATGCGAATACAGCCCGAACTGACGCGCAAACCGACGCTGTCCGGCGCACTGGTGCCATGAATGAGGTATTCGCCATTACCATGCGCGAGGCGCAGTGCGTAACGTCCTAGTGGGTTATTGGGCCCGGCAGGAACGACTGGTGGTAATTTAATGCCACGTTCCAGCGAACGTTGACGAATGCCCGCCGTAGGCGTCCAGGTTGGGTTAGGGATTTTCTGCCCCACACGCGTTTCCATCACCGGCGTTTCCAGCCCCTGCAAACCAATACCTATCGGATAAACCTGCACGATATTTTCTCCCGGCGGATAATTATAAAGGCGCAGCTCTGCAAGGTTTACAATAATCCCCTGACGCGGCGCATCAGGTAATAATAGTTGTGAAGGAATAGTTATCGTCGTACCGGGTTTTGGCACCGGGGCGATAGTGTTATTGGCTTCAAGGATCAACATTGCCGCAGTATCAAAACGTCGGGCGATGGCCTGAAGGTTTTTATCCCCTTCTTGCACCGTATACGTTTGATTTTGCCCAACCAGTCGACTGCCGGTTGGTGGTAGCGGATAATCAACCGCCCAGGCAGCCTGGATGGCGCTAAAAGCGCCGATAAGCGTGAGTGTAAGCAAAGACGCGCGTTTCATTGTAAACCTCCTGTATTTGCCGGAGACTCACGCTGAAACGTCGGATGGCGCTTATGTTCACCTGAAACCAAAACACTCCTGTGCAGGCCAGTGTAAACATTGACCACCCGGCAATGTGAGCCAACCGGATGAAAGCTGTCCCTTTAGTTTAGCTAAGTGCAGCGGCTTTGGCGCGAATTGCGCGAATCATCGCTTCCAGACCTTGTGAGCGTGATGGGGTGAGATGTTGGGTGAGCGCCATTTTTTCAAACCACGGGCGCACATCGAAATTGACAATATCCTGCGGCGTCATTTGATCGTAAAGAATAAAGACGACCGCAATAAGCCCTTTTACAATGGCCGCATCGCTGTCGCCCTGTAATTCAATAATTCCCTGCGCATTTTGACGCATCACAATCCACACCTGACTCTGGCAGCCCTGGATGCTATTTTGCGGGCTTTTGTCTTCGTCACGTAATTCTGGCAGACGCTGACCCAACTCAATAATGTAGAGATATTTCTCTTCCCAGTTGGCGCAGCGTAAAAAATTACGCAGCAATTTTTCTTTATCCGGCAATAAAGCCATAGTGCCTCCCTGTTATCCCAGCAGACGGTGAATACGTTGCAGGCCGGTCACCAGACGATCCACTTCTTCATGGGTGTTATACATGGCCAGCGATGCCCGACACATCGCAGGGACGTTGTAATAGGCCATTAATGGCATTGCGCAGTGATGTCCGGTACGCACCGCAATGCCGTAATTATCGAGAAAACTGCCAACATCATAGGCGTGGTGTTTACCGAGATTAAAAGCAATAACGCCAAGCCTGTTCTGCGGGCCATAGAGAGTGAGATCCGGTACAGATTCCAGCTGTGATAGCGCGTAGTGCATCAGATTCTGTTCATACTCGGCTATGTTATTAAGCCCCAGCGCCGACACATACTCCAGCGCCGCGCCAAGACCAATGATGCCCCCGGTATTGGGTGTACCGGCTTCAAACCGCCAAGGTGCTTTGGTCCAGGTAGTGCCTTCACTCAGGCTAACGGTGGCAATCATAGAACCGCCCCCTTCCCACGGCGGCATCTCCTGTAGCAAGGCTTCTTTGACATAAAGAATGCCAATCCCAGTGGGGCCATACAGTTTATGCCCGGAGAACACGTAAAAATCGCAATCCAGCGCCTGAACGTCCACCGGATGATGCATCACCGCCTGAGCGCCATCCACCAGTACTTTTGCGCCATGCTGATGCGCAAGCGTGATCATTTCCGCCAGCGGATTTTCCGTTCCCAGCACGTTGGAGACATGAGTAATTGCCAGCAGGCGAGTTTTCTCATCAAACAGCGTAGGTAGCGTCTCCAGTTGCAACGTACCGTCGGGATTGAGCGGGATCACACGCAGCTCTGCGCCAACGCGTGCGCAAAGCATCTGCCAGGGAACAATGTTAGCGTGGTGCTCCATCTGACTGATGATGATGTTATCGCCCGCCCGCACATTGCTGTTACCCCAGCTATTGGCGACCAGATTGATCCCTTCCGTCGTGCCGCGGACGAACACCAGCTCTTCCGCCGAACGGGCATTAATAAACAGCGATGCCCGCTTGCGCACGTTCTCCATTTTCTCGGTCGCCTGAGCGCTTAAGGTATGAATACCGCGATGCACCGCCGCGTAGCCATGACGATAAAACTCGGCCTCGGCGTCAATCACCTGGCTCGGTTTCTGTGCACTGGCGGCGCTGTCGAGATAAGCCAGCGGCAAACCGTTCACCTCACGAGAAAGCACCGGAAAGTCGGCCCGCACTTTGTCGACGGAAAAAGTCATCTTGCACCTCCTGGCAGCCGTTGACCGATTCGGGCCAGCACCTGCTGTTTAAGACCCTCATCACGCAGTGCTTCCGTCAGTTCGGCAGCAAAGGCGTAGATGATCATCTGCTGGGCATCCTGCTGATTGATCCCGCGCGAGCGCAGATAGAACATCTGTTCATCATCAATACGCCCCACCGTCGCGCCGTGGCTGCATTTCACATCATCTGCATAGATTTCCAGCTGCGGTTTAGTATCCACTTCCGCCAGTTTGCCCATCAGCAGATTATTGTTGGTCATCTGACCATCCGTTTTGATGGCGTGCTGCGCGACGTTGATCAAACCATTAAATACCGCGCGGCCTTTGTCGCTGACGATAGTTTTGTGCAACTGTCGGCTGTTACAAAAACCTTTATTGTGTTCCAGCCAGGTACGAGTATCACACACCTCGTTTTTCACCGGCATCGCCAGGCTATTGATCCGCAGCGTGCTGTTTTCGCCATTGAGTTGCGAACTGGTGTTGTGTCGTAACACTGCGCCACCCAGCAGGAAACTGTGGCTAAATGCGGTGGCATCGTCTGCCAGCAACAAATCGTTATGGGCAAAGTGGTGACTGAGCGGGTTTTCAAACGCCAGCTTGATATGCTGCAAGTGGGCGTTCGCTGCGACATTGATAGTGAACCGTGCCCCGGTAAAATGACGAGCATCATTAAGGCTGACAAAATGTTCGATCACCGTTGCTTCGGCACCTTCCGCCAGATCCAGATGATGCCGGTAATGGGCAGTATTCACCTCTTCACCTGCCACGCCCTGGGTGATATGCATTAACAGCAATGGCTTTGCCGGCCGTTGACCGCGCTTTACGGCGATATGCGTCACGCTTTGTGCCAGGCTTTCCGTCAAATGCAGAAACACTTCCGCCTGAATAGCGTCGGGTAACCCCTGACGGTCGTCGTTAATGCTCACTTCATATCCACTGCCTTCAGTTGCATCGCTCAGTGCGGGCACGTAACGTCCATCGACAAACACCAGCCGCACGGCGTCTAACGTTAACGCTAAGGCATCACGCTGCTGTGGGGCTATCTCCCCCGCAATGCTGACAAACTGGCTATTGGTCAGCCCGTCCAGCGGCGTATATTTCCAGTTTTCATGTTTACGTGTCGGCAGTCCGGTACGCAGCAATTGTTGTAAATGCTGCTGTGCTTGCGGGGAGCGTTTCGCCCCTTCAGCTTCAAACAAATGATGCCATTGTTGCAGTGCGTTACTGCTGTTCGGTAAGCCAGCCATAACCCTGCTCCTCCAGTTGTTTGACCAACGTGAAATCGCCGGATTTCACAATTCGTCCCTGATACAGCACATGGACGTAATCAGGCTTGATGTAGTCGAGAATGCGTTGGTAGTGCGTAACAATGATGAATGAACGCTTGCCGTCACGCAGCGAGTTCACGCCATCGGCAACCACTTTTAATGCGTCAATATCCAGCCCGGAGTCTGACTCATCAAGAATGCATAACTCCGGTTCCAGCACCGCCATTTGCAAAATATCGTTGCGCTTTTTCTCGCCGCCGGAAAAACCAACGTTTACCGAACGGGTTAATAAATCTTCCGGCATCTTCAGGAGAGCGATTTTCTCTTCCATCAAATCCTGAAAATCAAAGCGGTCGAGCGTTTCCTGGCCGCGATAGCTGCGCACCGCATTAAGTGCCGTTTGCAGGAAAAACTGGTTACTGACGCCGGGAATTTCCACCGGATACTGGAAGGCCATAAAGATGCCTTCACCTGCACGATCTTCCGGCGACAGCGCAAGCAAATCTTTGCCTTTAAACTCAACCGTGCCGCCCGTCACCTCATAATCTTCTCGCCCGGCAAGCGTTGCCGATAAGGTACTTTTGCCCGAACCGTTTGGCCCCATAATGGCGTGAACTTCGCCGGGACGAACGTCGAGGCTTAATCCACGCAGGATAGCTTTATCTTCCACGCTGACGTGTAAATCTTTAATACTTAACATGTTTATTCCTTATCCGACGCTGTGTTCAAGACTGATGGCGAGGAGTTTTTGTGCTTCAACGGCAAATTCCAGCGGCAGTTCTGAGAACACGTCTTTGCAGAAACCGTTAACAATCATCGAGATGGCGTCTTCTTCGCTGATCCCGCGTTGCAGGCAGTAAAACAGTTGATCTTCACCAATACGTGATGTCGTTGCCTCGTGCTCCAGTTGTGCACTGTTATTGCGACATTCGACATACGGGAAGGTATGCGCCCCACAATTAGCGCCAATCAGCATTGAGTCGCACTGAGTGAAATTGCGCGCATTGGTTGCCGTCGGCATGATTTTCACTAAGCCGCGATAACTGTTCTGACTATGTCCGGCAGAGATCCCTTTCGAGATAATGGTCGATTTGGTGTTTTTACCGATGTGGATCATCTTGGTGCCGGTATCCGCTTGCTGATGACCGCTGGTCAGTGCCACCGAGTAAAACTCACCAATGGAGTTATCGCCGCGCAAAATGCAGCTGGGATATTTCCACGTAATCGCTGACCCGGTTTCTGATTGCGTCCATGACATTTTGCTGTTTTCGCCTTCGCACAAAGCACGCTTGGTGACGAAATTGAGAATACCGCCGGTGTTGTTATCGCCAGGGAACCAGTTTTGTACCGTGGAATATTTCACCTCGGCGTTTTTATGGATGATGACTTCCACCACCGCCGCGTGTAACTGATAGCTGTCACGCACCGGAGCGGAACAGCCTTCAATGTAGCTGACGTAGCTGTCTTCGTCGGCCACCAGAATGGTGCGCTCAAACTGCCCGGTTTTTTCCGCGTTAATGCGAAAATAGGTGGAAAGTTCCATCGGGCAGCGCACGCCTTTAGGCACATAAATAAACGTACCGTCAGAGGCTACCGCCGCATTAAGCGCGGCAAAGAAGTTGTCATTCCCCGGCACCACGGTGCCGAGATATTTACGCACCAGTTCCGGGTGATCGTGGATCGCCTCACCAAAGGAACAGAAAATAATTCCCTGCTCCGCCAGTTTTTCGCGATAAGTAGTGGCAACCGAAACAGAGTCGAAAATGGCATCCACCGCCACCTCTTTGCCTTCCCGCACGGGAACGCCCAACTGCTCAAACGCCGCCTCCACCTCTTTACTTAAAAAGGCGTTCGCGCCAGTTTGCTGCACCGCGCCAGGTTCAGACGCGCAAGTGTCGTCACAATTACCGCACGATGGTGCCGAATAGTAGCTGTAATCCTGATAATTCAGCTTGTCGTAGTGCGCTTTCAGCCAGTGCGGCTCTTCCATCTCCAGCCATGCGCGATAGGCATTGAGACGAAACTCCAGCATCCACTCCGGCTCATTACGCTTCGCCGAAATTGCGCGCACCACCTCTTCGTTTATCCCCTTTGCCAGCTCATCGGTGGCTAACTGGGTGAAGAATCCTTCTTTATAATTCAGCGGGCCGCCGGTCCAGGTTTTGACATCGTCAGTTGCTTCAGTATTACGAGACATAGTACCGCCTATACCCCAAAGCTTTCGCCACAGCCACATTCATTCTGGGCTTTAGGGTTGTGAAATTTGAATATCTGATTAAGTCCTTCACGAACGAAATCGACTTCCGTGCCATCAATAAAAGGCATCGCTTGCAGCGGGACAAACAGCTTCGCGCCGTCGTGTTCAAACAGCAGATCGTCTTTGTCCGGCTCGCTAACACTGTCGAGCACATAGCCAAAGCCCGCGCAGCCCGTTTGCTTCACGCCTAAGCGCACGCCGATCATACCAGGCTGCTTTGCCACCAGTTCGCGGATGTGTATCGCCGCTGCGGGTGTCAGCGTTAAGCCTTGCCAGGCGAAATCCTGTGGATTAAAGGTTCCTGAATGCATGTCCATCGATTTACCTCACTTCATCGCTTTCAGCGTATAACAGCATGTTAGTGATAATGATTATCAGTTCAACCCAGCAAACGCAGGGGCTTTAGCGTAAAACATGCTTTTTACCTGCTTTTAATAAGCATAGACCCTGATGTGTGGGTTAACAGGCACGCTAAGAATTAGGTATCTCATTGTTAGATAATGATTATTATCTAAGGAGCATTAAGGCTGTGATGAAAAAGAAAAAGTTGTATTGAAAATGACTATTTAAGAGATAGGTAAAAAAGTGCAGCGTTCAGAAATAAGAAAACCCTTAAGTCTGTGCGACACAGGCTTAAGGGTTTCTACCCCATCCGGCGCTTATCTCCGGCACTCTCAGTGGCTTAGCTCTTGAAGGGGCGATAAGGATAATCTCATAAAGCTAACCCACTGTTTTAACACAAACTGCGATTTGTATTATTTTTGAACGTTATCAGGCGGGTAGATAGGCTGTATTAAAAAGGCCCTCGAACCTGGACGAAGATTAATCCAGGCCGATTTGGCGAACTCGCGACATTAAATCAGGATCAATGCACGCCCAGACGCCAGGCGAAGTAGATTTCTTCTTTTAATTCAGCAGAAGAGAGAGTAAGCAGGTCAGCAAATTCAAGTTCTAATTGTTTCAGACGCTTGAGATATTGGGCAGGTGAAAGATTGCTTTGGTCACGGCGTAAAAATTCAATGGCCAGTTGGGTGGGATCAAGTTGAGTAGACATAGCATCCTCGCTTTTAGACAAGACCTGCACAGTATACCACCGTTTACTGTGCAGATAATAACCAAAAGCAATATGCGTCACACTTTTCTGGTGACAACGTCACAAAATAGCGGTCGTCAATCGTGACGAACAGCACAAACGCCCTTTCTCATCGAAGATTTCAATCTGCCAGACCTGGTGACGCGAACCGAGATGCAACGGTTTGCATACGCCGCGCACCCGCCCTTCTCGTGCCGAGCGGACGTGGTTAGCATTGATTTCCAGACCAACCACCTTTTGCTCACCTTCGGTACATAAATAACCGGCAACGGAACCGATACTTTCGGCCAGTACCACGGATGCCCCTCCATGCAGCAACCCGAAAGGCTGCTTTGTCCGCGAGTCTACTGGCATTGTCGCTTCAAGGGTGTCATCACCAATATGTTCAAAGCGAATATCCAGCAATCCCACCATGTTTCCTTCCCCCATAGCATTCAGTGCTTCCAGGGTGATTTTTCGTTTCCATATCATTTAATAATCTCCAGTAAAGCCTGCACAGGATGGCGTACCCCTGTGCCTTCAACCCGTTTTACCTGACTACGGCAGGAATATCCGGTCGCCAGACAGCGGTTACGCGGTAGTCGCTGCATCGCCTGATGCCAGGATAACTCATAGATCCCGAGCGAATTTTTATGGTTTTTCGCTTCATGTCCGTAAGTCCCTGCCATGCCGCAGCAACCCACGCTGACATTTTCCAGTTTCGCGCCAAAACGGGCAAATATCGCGGCCCATTGTGCTGGCGCGCCCGGCAAGGCGGTAACTTCGGTACAGTGACCAAAGAAATACCATGATTCACCGCTGACTGTAGCCACTGGCTGTGACTCAAGTGCGCTTGCCAGCCATTCATTCGCCAGTAAGACGTTAAACTCGCCACGTTCTTCGCCCAGTGCCAGTTTATATTCATCGCGATAACAAAGTACCAGCGCCGGATCGACGCCCACCATTGGCATCCCCAGCTTCGCCATACGGTTGAGGAAATCCGCCGTCTTTTTCGCCGTCTTCGCAAAACGATTAAGAAAGCCTTTGATATGCTGGGCTTTGCCATTTGGCGAAAATGGCAGTAACACAGGCTGGAAACCTAATTTTTCGACCAGACGGACAAAATCCGCCACCACTTGCGCATCGTAATAGCTGGTAAAGGGGTCCTGCACCACCAACACCGTGCGCGCTTTCTGCTCTGCATTGAGAGCTTCAAGCTGTTCCAGCGTCATATTCGCCGAGCGATGCCCCACCATTTGTTGTTGCAGCGAGGGGACCGACAGCAGCGGCAAATCAACCATGCCAATATGTTTTTCCGAGAGTTTGCGCACCAGCGGCTGGTTAATGAAGAAGTTAAAGGTTTTCGGCGCGCGTGCCATCAGCGGTGCGTAGCTCTCGACCGTAGCGACAAGGTGGTCGCGCAGAGGGCGTAAATAACGGGTGTGATAGAGCTGCAGAAAACGAGAGCGAAACTCCGGCACATCAATTTTGATGGGGCACTGGGTCGAGCAAGCTTTACAGGCCAGACAGCCCGACATCGCCTCTTTGACTTCGTGTGAGAAGTCATATTCGCCTTTATTCGCATGCCAGCTATTGCGCGTGCGGGCAATTAACGTCCGCAAACTGACGCCGGATTCAGGCAGTTCTTGTTCCAGTTTGAGTGGGTCAACGCCGCGATCCGCCAACAAACGCAGCCATTCACGCACCAGCGTTGCGCGCCCTTTCGGTGAATGAATCCGGTTCTGGGTGATCTTCATCGACGGACACATCGGACTACGAGCATCAAAGTTGAAGCATAAACCGTTGCCGTTACACTCCATTGCACCGCGCCACTGCTGGCGTACCGCAATGGGGATCTGCCGATCGAATGTACCGCGCTTCACCGCGTCCACTTTCATCATCGGCGCATCGAGACCTTCTGGCGGGCAAATCTTCCCTGGGTTGAGTCGGTTATGCGGGTCAAATGCCGCTTTCACTTTGCGCAGTTCTGCAAAAAGTTCCTCACCGAAAAACGCCGGGCTGTATTCAGCGCGAAAACCTTTGCCGTGCTCGCCCCACAACAAACCACCGTATTTCGCAGTCAGCGCCACCACGTCATCAGAGATTTGCTTCATCAAAATCTCTTGTTGCGGATCGCACATATCCAGCGCAGGACGGACGTGCAAGACACCTGCGTCGACGTGACCGAACATACCGTAGCTTAAGCCGTGGCTGTCGAGCAGCGCGCGAAATTCAGCAATATAATCGGCCAGATGTTCCGGCGGTACGCAGGTATCCTCAGCAAACGGAATTGGCTTGGCTGCTCCTTTGGCATTACCGAGCAGGCCGACAGCTTTTTTGCGCATCGCATAAATACGCTCAACACCTGCCAGCTCACTGCATACCTGCCAGCCGATCACACCTGCTTGCTGACTGGCGATAAGTTCATCCAGCCGCGCACAGAGTGCATTTACTCGCTCATCAATCAGCGTCTCATCATCACCAGCAAATTCCACAATGTTCAGCCCGAGCATTTCTTTGTCAGGCACATCGGTAATCAACTCGCTGACGGAATGCCAGACAATATCTTCCCGCGCCAGATTCAGCACTTTTGAGTCCACCGTCTCTACCGAAAGCGCCCGCGCCTCAACCATAAACGGCGCGTTACGCAGCGCGGAGTCAAAAGAGTCATATTTGACGTTCACCAGACGGCGTACTTTAGGCAAGCGCGTAATATCCAGTCGCGCTTCGGTAATAAAGGCCAGCGTCCCTTCTGAACCCGTCAGAATGCGCGTCAGGTCGAACTCGGTCATCTCATCGTTAAAGACATGACGCAGATCGTAACCGGTAAGAAAGCGGTTAAGCTTGGGGAAGTTGTCGATGATTAACTGGCGTTGCTGACGGCAACGTTGATAAACCGTGTTATAAATTCGCCCGATTGTGGTATTGGATTTACCCAGCGTTTCCGCCAGTTCGACGGGTAAAGGTTGCGTATCGAGAATATCGCCCCCCAACAACACCGCGCGTACGCCAAGTACGTGATCTGACGTTTTGCCATAGACCAGCGATCCCTGACCGGATGCATCGGTATTGATCATCCCGCCGAGCGTTGCCCGGTTACTGGTCGAAAGTTCTGGCGCAAAAAAGTAGCCAAAGGGTTTCAGGTACTGATTGAGTTGGTCTTTAATCACCCCGGCCTCAACGCGCACCCAGCCCTCTTCAGGGTTAATTTCGATGATGCGGTTCATATGGCGGGACATATCAACAATAATCCCCTGGTTGAGCGCCTGACCGTTAGTGCCGGTGCCGCCGCCGCGGGGGGTAAAGATCAACGATGAATAGCGTTCCTGCGCGGCAAGACGGGCGATCAGCGCTACATCTGCGGTTGAACGCGGAAATACCACCGCATCGGGGAGAAGTTGGTAAATACTGTTGTCAGTCGACATTGTCAGACGATCGGCATAACTTGTCGCCGTATCGCCGGTAAAACCCTGTTGCTCCAGCTCTTGCAAAAAATTAAGCACCAGTTGAACGACGCCGGGTGCCTGGGAAATCTGTGGAATCATTATATTGACCCTTTCCTGCGGTCTGTGATGAGAGATTAATCGTTTGCGTGTTGCCTGAGTTGTTGTACCACATTTTTTTCTAACACGCCCATCAGAATTAAGGGCAGAATCGACCTGTTAAAAACCGCTGAAATTGCTCATCATTATGCAGGTGAGTTTCGCGTGTTCACGTCGCGTCGACGATTTGACGCACAAAAAAGGTGAAAAGTAGTTATGGTAAATGTTCGTCAGCCCAGGGATGTCGCACAAATTCTGCTTTCGGTTCTGTTTTTAGCCATCATGATTGTGGCATGTCTGTGGATTGTACAACCCTTTATTCTCGGCTTTGCATGGGCCGGTACAGTGGTTATCGCCACCTGGCCGGTATTGTTACGTTTGCAAAAGATCATGTTTGGTCGCCGCTCTCTCGCCGTTCTGGTAATGACGCTGTTATTAGTGATGGTGTTTATCATCCCTATTGCTTTGCTGGTTAACAGTATCGTCGACGGCAGCGGCCCGCTAATTAAAGCCATTTCCAGTGGTGACATGACGTTACCCGATCTGGCGTGGCTTAATACCATTCCGGTGATTGGCGCGAAGCTATATGCAGGCTGGCACAATTTGCTGGATATGGGGGGGACGGCGATCATGGCGAAAGTCCGTCCTTATATTGGCACCACCACCACCTGGTTCGTTGGGCAGGCGGCGCATATCGGGCGCTTTATGGTGCATTGTGCGCTGATGCTTCTCTTCAGCGCCCTGCTGTACTGGCGCGGTGAACAGGTGGCACAAGGCATTCGCCATTTTGCAACCCGTCTGGCAGGCGTTCGCGGAGATGCCGCCGTGCTGCTGGCGGCACAGGCTATCCGCGCGGTGGCGCTGGGTGTGGTGGTGACGGCGTTAGTACAGGCAGTGCTTGGCGGTATCGGCCTCGCCGTATCCGGCGTACCTTATGCAACTTTGCTAACGGTGTTAATGATCCTCTCCTGCCTTGTCCAGCTTGGACCGTTGCCGGTACTGATTCCGGCGATTATCTGGCTCTACTGGACTGGCGATACCACCTGGGGAACGGTATTGTTAGTTTGGAGCGGTGTGGTTGGCACGCTCGATAACGTCATCCGCCCAATGTTAATTCGCATGGGTGCCGATTTACCGCTGATCCTGATCCTCTCTGGCGTTATTGGTGGTTTGATTGCTTTCGGGATGATCGGTCTGTTTATTGGTCCGGTTCTGTTAGCCGTTTCCTGGCGTCTTTTTGCCGCGTGGGTGGAAGAAGTCCCACCGCCGACGGACCAACCGGAAGAAATTCTCGAAGAACTTGGCGAAATCGAGAAATCGAATAAGTAATTTCTCATCAGGCGGCTCTGCCGCCTGATTGTTAACCCCTGCTAATTGATATTTGCTTGCTCTTCCCCATATTTTCCTGCTTACCGCTATTCAGCTGGTAGTACCTGTCGCAAATTCTTTACAGTTTTTAAACTAATGAGACGAATCTGATCGACGCAAAAAGTCCGTATGCCTACTATTAGCTCACGGTTATAAATCAACATATTGATTTATAAGCATGGAAATCCCCTGAGTGAAACAACGAATTGCTGTGTGTAGTCTTTGCCCATCTCCCACGATGGGCTTTTTTTTAACATTTTTCCGCTTCGCTACCTCGCCCCTCACTCTTTCCAATAATGTTGCACAAGATACTGTGACTCTCTTCAAGCCGTCAGCAGGCTGATAATGTTATTTATATTTTATTGTTTATTTCATGCAGCCATTACACGATGAACGCTTATGAACTCCAGGCACTTCGCCATATTTTTGCCATGACTATTGATGAATGCGCGACCTGGATTGCCCAGACCGGTAACAGTGAAAGCTGGCGTCAGTGGGAAAATGGCAAATGCGCCATTCCTGATTGTGTAGTCGAGCAACTGTTGGCTATGCGTCAGCAACGAAAAAAACATCTTCATGCCATCATAGAGAAAATAAATAACCGCATCGGCAACAACACCATGCGTTTTTTCCCCGACTTAACCGCGTTTCAACAAGTCTACCCTGATGGCAATTTTATTGACTGGAAGATCTATCAATCGGTAGCCGCTGAATTATATGCACACGATCTGGAGCGGCTTTGTTAATTTCTCCACAGAAAGGAATTGTCGTTGTTACAACAATAATGAACGGATACTGACACAACATCGCTACACTTTTTAAAGCACCTTTGCTAAGTAGAACCTATGAAAAATCCCTATTACCCTACCGCACTTGGGTTGTATTTTAATTACCTGGTGCATGGTATGGGCGTCATTTTGATGAGCCTGAATATGGCCTCGCTGGAGACGCTTTGGCAAACTAATGCCGCGGGCGTCTCGATAGTTATCTCATCACTGGGCATTGGTCGATTAAGTGTCTTGCTTTTTGCAGGATTATTATCCGATCGCTTTGGTCGCCGCCCTTTTATCATGCTCGGGATGTGCTGCTATATGGCCTTCTTTTTTGGCATCCTGCACACCAATAACATCATTATCGCTTATGTTTTTGGCTTTCTGGCGGGAATGGCAAACAGTTTTCTCGATGCAGGCACCTATCCCAGTTTGATGGAAGCTTTTCCACGCTCACCGGGTACAGCCAATATTTTAATTAAAGCATTTGTTTCCAGCGGACAGTTTTTATTACCGCTAATTATCAGCCTGTTAGTGTGGGCTGAACTGTGGTTCGGTTGGTCCTTTATGATTGCCGCAGGCATTATGTTTATTAACGCTCTGTTTTTATACCGTTGTACGTTCCCACCCCATCCGGGTCGTCACTTACCTGTCATAAAGAAAACCACCAGCTCTACGGAACATCGCTGTTCAATTATCGATTTAGCCAGTTATTCCCTATATGGCTATATCTCAATGGCAACGTTTTATCTGGTTAGCCAGTGGCTGGCACAATACGGACAATTTGTCGCTGGCATGTCATACACCATGTCGATCAAATTACTCAGTATCTACACCGTGGGTTCGCTGCTGTGTGTATTTATTACTGCTCCACTTATTCGTAATACCGTTCGCCCAACAACATTACTGATGCTGTACACCTTTATCTCATTTATCGCCCTGCTCACCGTCTGCCTGCATCCCACATTTTATGTGGTGATAATATTTGCTTTCGTCATCGGTTTTACCTCCGCAGGCGGTGTTGTACAAATTGGCCTGACGTTAATGGCGGAACGTTTTCCCTACGCTAAAGGAAAAGCAACGGGGATCTATTACAGTGCGGGCAGCATTGCAACATTTACCATTCCGTTGATTACGGCTCATCTTTCGCAAAGAAGTATTGCCGATATTATGTGGTTCGATACCGCCATCGCTGCTATCGGCTTTATACTGGCACTGTTTATTGGCTTACGCAGTCGCAAAGAAACGCGGCATCACACGCTAAAGGAAAATATCGCTCCGGGTGGGTAATGCAATATTCTTTTCAGGTTATGCAAGATCTTACGGATAAATAACTCTTTCTGCGCTAACTAAGGAAAATCGCGATCAAAAACAAACTATGACATGCAATATTCCTGGAAACATAAACTTTATGCCATGTACCCAGGGAAAATTATCTTCAGTATAGTAATTATGTAAACCGTCGGAGAACAATACGTACGGTAACGAAATTATCTTTCAGCAAGGAGCTGTGAAAATGTCTCAAAATAAGGCTTTCAGCACGCCATTTATCCTGGCTGTTCTTTGTATTTACTTCAGCTATTTCCTGCACGGCATTAGTGTTATTACGCTTGCCCAAAACATGACATCTTTGGCAGAAAAGTTTTCCACTGACAACGCGGGCATTGCCTATTTAATTTCCGGTATCGGATTGGGGCGATTGATCAGTATTTTATTCTTCGGAGTGATCTCCGATAAGTTTGGTCGTCGGGCGGTGATATTAATGGCAGTAATAATGTATCTGCTATTCTTCTTTGGTATTCCTGCTTGCCCGAATTTAACTCTCGCCTACTGTCTGGCAGTGTGCGTAGGTATCGCTAACTCAGCGCTGGATACGGGTGGCTACCCCGCGCTTATGGAATGCTTTCCGAAAGCCTCTGGTTCGGCGGTCATACTGGTTAAAGCGATGGTGTCATTCGGGCAAATGTTCTACCCAATGCTGGTGAGCTATATGTTGCTCAATAACATCTGGTACGGCTATGGGCTGATTATTCCGGGTATTCTGTTTGTACTGATCACGCTGATGCTGTTGAAAAGCAAATTCCCCAGCCAGTTGGTGGACGCCAGCGTAGCTAATGAATTACCGCAAATGAACAGCAAACCGTTAGTCTGGCTGGAAGGTGTTTCATCAGTACTGTTCGGTGTAGCCGCATTCTCGACCTTTTATGTGATTGTGGTGTGGATGCCCAAATATGCGATGGCTTTTGCTGGTATGTCAGAAGCTGAGGCATTAAAAACCATCTCTTATTACAGTATGGGTTCGCTGGTCTGTGTCTTTATTTTTGCCGCCCTGCTGAAAAAAATGGTCCGGCCCATCTGGGCTAATGTATTTAACTCTGCACTGGCAACAATAACAGCTGCCATTATCTACCTGTACCCTTCTCCATTGGTGTGTAATGCCGGAGCCTTTGTTATCGGTTTCTCAGCAGCTGGCGGCATTTTACAGCTCGGCGTTTCGGTCATGTCAGAGTTTTTCCCAAAAAGCAAAGCCAAAGTCACCAGTATATATATGATGATGGGTGGACTGGCTAACTTTGTTATTCCGCTGATTACCGGTTATCTGTCGAACATCGGCCTGCAATATATCATTGTTCTCGATTTTACTTTCGCGCTGCTGGCCCTGATTACCGCAATTATTGTTTTTATCCGCTATTACCGCGTTTTCATTATTCCTGAAAATGATGTGCGGTTTGGCGAGCATAAATTTAGCACCCGGTTAAACACAATTAAGCATAGAGGTTAAAGGAGTTAATTATGGATGTTACCGCAAAATACGAATTGATTGGGTTGATGGCCTATCCCATCCGCCACAGTTTATCGCCCGAAATGCAGAATAAAGCCTTAGAAAAAGCGGGATTGCCATTTACCTATATGGCCTTTGAAGTGGATAACGATAGTTTTCCCGCAGCAATTGAAGGATTAAAAGCCCTCAAAATGCGCGGAACTGGTGTATCAATGCCGAACAAACAACTGGCGTGTGAATATGTTGATGAATTAACGCCAGCAGCCAAACTGGTGGGTGCCATCAACACCATCGTTAATGATGATGGCTATCTGCGTGGCTATAACACCGACGGCACGGGCCATATTCGCGCCATTAAAGAGAGCGGTTTTGATATCAAAGGCAAAACGATGGTGCTGTTAGGGGCCGGAGGTGCCTCAACGGCAATTGGCGCGCAGGGGGCAATTGAAGGTTTAAAAGAAATTAAACTCTTTAACCGTCGGGATGAGTTCTTCGATAAAGCCCTCGCCTTCGCGCAGCGGGTTAACGAAAACACCGATTGCGTCGTGACAGTCACCGATCTCGCCGATCAGCAAGCCTTTGCAGAAGCCCTGGCTTCCGCCGACATTTTAACCAATGGCACCAAAGTGGGTATGAAACCCCTTGAGAATGAATCGTTGGTTAATGATATCAGTCTGTTACATCCGGGACTTCTGGTCACTGAATGCGTGTATAACCCGCATATGACGAAGTTATTGCAGCAGGCGCAACAAGCGGGTTGCAAAACGATTGATGGATACGGCATGTTGTTGTGGCAAGGGGCTGAACAGTTCACGTTATGGACTGGCAAAGATTTCCCTCTGGAATATGTTAAACAGGTCATGGGGTTCGGTGCCTGACAGGCTGACCGCGTGCAGAAAGGGTAAAAAATGAAAACCGTAACTGTAAAAGATCTCGTCATTGGTACGGGCGCACCTAAAATCATCGTCTCGCTGATGGCGAAAGATATCGCCAGCGTGAAATCCGAAGCTCTCGCCTATCGTGAAGCGGACTTTGATATTCTGGAATGGCGTGTGGACCACTATGCCGACCTCTCCAATGTGGAGTCTGTCATGGCGGCAGCAAAAATTCTCCGTGAAACCATGCCAGAAAAACCGCTGCTGTTTACCTACCGCAGTGCCAAAGAAGGCGGCGAGCAGGCGATTTCCACCGAGGCTTATATTGCACTCAATCGTGCAGCCATCGACAGCGGCCTGGTTGATATGATCGATCTGGAGTTATTTACCGGCGATGATCAGGTTAAAGAAACCGTCGCCTACGCCCACGCGCATGATGTGAAAGTTGTCATGTCCAACCATGACTTCCATAAAACGCCGGAAGCCGAAGAAATCATTGCCCGTCTGCGCAAAATGCAGTCCTTCGACGCCGATATTCCTAAGATTGCGCTGATGCCGCAAAGTACCAGCGATGTGCTGACGTTGCTTGCCGCGACCCTGGAGATGCAGGAGCAGTATGCCGATCGTCCAATCATCACGATGTCGATGGCAAAAACTGGCGTAATTTCTCGTCTGGCTGGTGAAGTATTTGGGTCGGCGGCAACTTTTGGTGCGGTAAAAAAAGCCTCTGCGCCAGGGCAAATCTCGGTAAATGATTTGCGTACGGTATTAACTATTTTACATCAGGCATAAGCAATAATATTTCGGCGGGAATACCCTCCCCCGCCGAACTAAAAAAGTATTTTTAACCGTATTTAATAAAAATATTTCGTGAGTCTCTGTGCGCTAATTCTCCATCTGGCGTAGGGAAAATCACACCTGAATCAGGAATTAACAATGAAACCTGTAAAACCACCTCGTATTAATGGACGAGTGCCGGTCCTGTCGGCACAGGAAGCGGTGAATTATATTCCCGACGAAGCAACACTTTGTGTGTTAGGCGCTGGCGGCGGTATTCTGGAAGCCACCACGTTAATTACTGCTCTTGCTGATAAATATAAACAGACTCAAACACCACGTAATTTATCGATTATTAGTCCAACAGGGCTTGGCGATCGCGCCGACCGTGGTATTAGTCCGCTGGCACAAGAAGGTCTGGTGAAATGGGCATTATGCGGTCACTGGGGACAATCGCCGCGTATTTCTGAACTCGCAGAACAAAATAAAATTATTGCTTATAACTATCCACAAGGTGTACTTACACAAACCTTACGCGCCGCCGCAGCCCACCAGCCTGGTATTATTAGTGATATTGGCATCGGAACATTTGTCGATCCACGCCAGCAAGGCGGCAAACTGAATGAAGTCACTAAAGAAGACCTGATTAAACTGGTCGAGTTTGATAACAAAGAATATCTCTATTACAAAGCGATAGCGCCAGATATCGCCTTCATTCGCGCTACCACCTGCGACAGCGAAGGCTACGCCACTTTTGAAGATGAGGTGATGTATCTCGACGCATTGGTTATTGCTCAGGCGGTGCACAATAACGGCGGTATTGTGATGATGCAGGTGCAGAAAATGGTTAAGAAAGCCACGCTGCATCCTAAATCTGTCCGTATTCCGGGTTATCTGGTGGATATTGTGGTGGTCGATCCGGATCAAACCCAACTGTATGGCGGTGCGCCGGTTAACCGCTTTATTTCTGGTGACTTCACTCTTGATGACAGCACCAAACTTAGCCTGCCCCTAAACCAACGTAAATTAGTTGCACGGCGTGCATTATTCGAAATGCGCAAAGGCGCAGTGGGGAATGTCGGCGTCGGTATTGCTGACGGCATTGGCCTGGTCGCCCGGGAAGAAGGTTGTGCTGATGACTTTATTCTGACGGTAGAAACAGGTCCGATTGGCGGTATTACTTCACAGGGGATCGCCTTTGGCGCGAACGTGAATACCCGCGCCATTCTGGATATGACGTCCCAGTTTGATTTTTATCACGGTGGTGGTCTGGATGTTTGTTATTTGAGTTTTGCTGAAGTCGACCAGCACGGTAACGTCGGCGTGCATAAATTCAATGGTAAAATCATGGGCACTGGTGGATTTATTGATATCAGTGCCACTTCCAAGAAAATCGTGTTCTGCGGCACATTAACTGCGGGCAGTTTAAAAACAGAAATTACCGACGGCAAATTAAATATCGTCCAGGAAGGACGGGTGAAGAAATTTATTCGGGAACTACCGGAAATAACTTTCAGCGGAAAAATCGCTCTCGAGCGAGGGCTGGATGTTCGTTATATCACTGAGCGCGCCGTATTCACGTTAAAAGAAGACGGCCTGCATTTAATCGAAATCGCTCCTGGCGTCGATTTACAAAAAGATATTCTCGACAAAATGGATTTCACCCCAGTGATTTCGCCAGAACTCAAACTGATGGACGAAAGATTATTTATCGATGCGGCGATGGGTTTTGTCCTGCCTGAAGCGGCTCATTAACAGGAGTATCACGATGGATTTTTCTTTAACTGAAGAACAAGAACTGCTGCTGGCCAGTATTCGCGAACTGATTACGACTAACTTTCCGGAAGAGTATTTCCGCACCTGCGATCAAAACGGGACATACCCGCGTGAGTTTATGCGGGCACTGGCGGATAACGGTATTTCCATGCTTGGCGTGCCGGAAGAATTTGGTGGTATCCCTGCGGATTACGTCACCCAAATGCTGGCGCTGATGGAAGTGTCAAAATGCGGTGCTCCGGCATTTTTGATTACCAACGGTCAATGTATTCACAGTATGCGCCGTTTCGGTTCTGCAGAGCAGCTACGTAAAACGGCAGAGAGCACCCTGGAAACGGGTGATCCCGCCTATGCCCTGGCATTGACGGAGCCAGGCGCAGGCTCAGACAACAACAGTGCCACTACCACTTACACGCGTAAAAACGGCAAGGTTTACATCAACGGACAGAAAACCTTTATTACCGGTGCGAAAGAGTATCCATATATGCTGGTGTTGGCGCGCGATCCGCAACCGAAAGATCCGAAAAAGGCCTTTACTCTGTGGTGGGTCGACTCCAGTAAGCCCGGCATTAAAATCAATCCACTGCATAAAATCGGCTGGCATATGCTCAGCACCTGCGAAGTCTATCTCGACAACGTGGAAGTTGAAGAGAGCGACATGGTGGGCGAAGAAGGAATGGGTTTCCTCAATGTGATGTACAACTTTGAGATGGAGCGCCTGATCAACGCCGCGCGCAGCACCGGCTTTGCCGAATGCGCATTCGAAGATGCCGCCCGCTATGCCAACCAGCGTATCGCTTTTGGTAAGCCCATTGGTCATAACCAGATGATCCAGGAAAAACTGGCGCTGATGGCGATTAAGATCGACAACATGCGCAACATGGTGTTGAAAGTGGCATGGCAAGCCGATCAGCATCAGTCACTGCGCACCAGCGCGGCGCTGGCAAAACTGTACTGCGCACGTACCGCAATGGAAGTCATTGATGATGCGATTCAAATCATGGGTGGTCTGGGCTATACCGATGAGGCGCGCGTCTCCCGCTTCTGGCGTGATGTCCGTTGTGAACGTATCGGCGGCGGTACAGACGAAATTATGATTTACGTAGCAGGTCGGCAGATCCTGAAAGATTATCAGAACAAATAATCTGCAGGCGGCGCAGCTTCTTAACAAACTGCGCCGCCAGATTTATCCGGCAAGACTTACTGGTTGAGGAAATTCAGATAGGATTTCTTGTTCCGCAAAACAGTTTTTAAATTGCCTGCGGTAATCGCTGGGCGAACAGCCGACATGGCGCAAAAACAGTTTGGCAAAGTGATCGACATTTTCATAACCCACACGCCAGGAAATCTCTGCCTGTGATAATTCAGTATTAGTGAGTGACCATTTCGCTTCCGTCATACGCCGTTGAATAACATAGTTAATAGGGGAAATACGATACTCTTTGGTAAATTCATGGCAGATATAACTGACGCTGGCACGAAATTTTTTCGATAACTGCTCTAAAGTGATTTTTTCGCGATAGTTATTATTCAGATAGAAAAGAATATCTTTTATCAGAACATCTTTTTTAATATATCCCTGCTCCGAACGATAAGCATTTTTAAAGTTTTCGTAGTAAAGAATTGCTAACGTATAGGCAAATGCGTCCCATAACGAAGATGTTTGGCTATTTTTACTTTGCGGCAAAATCACACTTAGCTCATTAAATAAGGTTTTAATGACTTCTTTTCCCTGCCCTGCGGCAATTACCGGGCAAGAATGCGGTTGCAGTAGCTGATTTTCCTCAGCCCCCTGAAACTGAAAGCCGTACAGCGCACAGGTACACGTCGTTGCCGGATCGTTAACGTCAGAGGCCACCGCATGCAGCCTGCCACGTTCTATCACCACAATGTCATCGGCATGCGCGACATATAACGAAGAATCGATGGTAAACCTTGCTACCCCTTTCTTGACGTAAATCAGCTCGGTTTCATTGTCATGAACGTGATGTCCAGACTCCCATTTTGGAT
>ERZ1027269.208-NODE-208-length-23845-cov-8.902732_pt1 | contig 23845 bp, 17 predicted proteins | sample MGYA00519471_ERZ1027269 | MGnify/ENA primary metagenome ERZ1027269 (study PRJEB26926, sample SAMN06164687) | human gut metagenome | biome: ENVO:00009003; feature: ENVO:2100002; material: ENVO:00002003 | host: Homo sapiens | place: USA | collected 2012 ...
GCTTTCAATACTTATTTTATCTATAATATTTATTATATGCCACCCGGCGGAAACTGTTAATGTATCGGCCGATGATTCATCTGCCCTGGGGCTTCCGGAATTTCCGAAAATAAGTTCCGACTACGTCGTTCTTATGGACGCCGACAGCGGGGAAATTCTATATTCCTCCAATGCCGATACACAATGTTACCCGGCCAGTACGACCAAGCTTCTCACTGCACTTCTGACTGTTGAGAACTGTTCGCTTACCGATACCGTAACCTTTTCACAGGCAGCTGTGGACAGCATTGATTACGGAGATGCCAACGCATCGATTTCACCGGGAGAAGAGCTTACCATCGAGCAGGCACTCTATTGTCTGATACTGCGCTCTGCGAACGAAGTCGCCTATGGTCTGGCCGAGCATGTCGGACAGACAGTATCTTCTTTTGCATCAATGATGAACAGCCGCATGGAAGAACTCGGTGCCACGCATACGCATTTTACGAATCCGAGCGGTCTTTCCGACCAGTTCCATTACACAACGCCTTATGATATGGCACTTATTGCGCAGGCATGTTTTAATAACAAAACCCTTATGAAAATAGTTTCACATTCAGGTGTATACACAATCGGTCCTACCAACAAAAGCAATTTTACCCGCTATTACAGACATCGTTATCAGATGCTTCCGGGCGGCGATTATGCATACAAATATTCCCTTGGCGGCAAGACGGGTTACACTGATGCTGCCGGCAACTGCCTTGTATCTTTTGCACAGAAAGATGACTTAAGGTTAATCTGCGTGATTATGAAATCTACCGATGCCGGACGTTACAAAGACACAACCGCCCTTTTTGACTACTATTTTAATAATTATCATAAAGTATATCTTGATAATTCCGCATCATCCCTTTCAACGGGACAGGTTGACATTCTTAATATAACCGGCCGTGTATCATCATCCTCGGATATATCAATCGGTTTTGCCGATGACACTTACCTTCTGGTCCCAACCAGCGTTAAGCTCTCCGAACTTACCGGAATCGTGACTTACTCCGATAATCCGGCTTATGCCGGCAAGGATGGCGGTTTTGCATGCATAACCTATTATTACGGTAACACCAATGTCGGCAATGCCACTATTATGATCAATTACACCGGCAACAATAAAAACACCGGTCTTGACGGTGTTCCTCATGCTTCTTACAGCACATACAACCCGTCGAAAGACACGGTGTTCCATATCAATATTCCTATTGTGGCCGGCATCATACTCGGTGTCGGATTAATCACAGCCGGAATAATATTTATATTGCGCAACTTCAGACGCCGCAGAAGCCATTACGGATCACGTCGTCTCAGATTCTGATTCCGCAGCTTCTTTAAGCCGGCGCTCCATCTCGCGATGGCGGCGCTCACGCCTTTTCTCGCGGTTGATAATCTGTCTGTCACGTATCTGTACAGCGCCTTCTTCATCCGTCAGTTTAAGAATCTTAATTCCATACCAGAGGTTATCATGTGTCATACGGACTTTAACCTTGCCCTTAACATAACCATGCTGCTCGCAGAAACCTACGCCACAGTACATCCTCTGATTGCCGATGGAATACCATTTGATCACCCTCTTGACATTACGTCCGCATACGCAGCAATGCATTGAACGGACCCTGCTGTCCTTCATGATCATTTCCCTCTCCGGAAATCCTCTCGAAATATATTTTGTGTAAGTTCCGTAATTGAAGAAAAATTCTTCCTCTTTATTATCCGGAATGCAATAAGTATCCACGGATGTATACCGCTTAACGCGTTCAAAATCGATTACTTCAAACACCCTCGCCGTATATATCGCATCATACACTGCCGTGTGAAACGGTATCTCTTTATTAATCTTCTGCTCATCAATCGCCGTCTCAAGCGAAACTCTGGTCTTGCCATCCGAAAAGCACAGACTGTACAGCTTCTGAATATCATAAAATACAAGTGGTTTCTCAAACTTATGATCCACTCCAAAATATTTACAATTATTCTGAAGTTCGGCCAGGTCCATCGAACCCCATGTCCCGAACATGTAATCGCCGTCACTGCCGCACCAGTCAAAAAAACGCGTGGCCGCCTCATTAAACTTATCGCTCTTATCAAGTTCGCTGATAGTAAGCTTAGTCATGTCCTTTGTAATCTTATGGAGTGCACGGTACACTGTCGGAGATACGAACTCATGGAACTCACTCACATATTGCCTGTTGTCATCAACTTTAACCGCTCCGATTTCAATTATCTCGAACTTAAGATCTTTATTTTCATTTTTTTTGCCGCTCGGACACTGGTTCCATTCCAGGTCCAGAATAATATAATTCATAAAAAAATCCTCGTTATTATCATTATAACGTGTATGCGGCAGAATGTCGATGTTTTTTTGGATTGAATTCCTGTTGTAGAGCACCCCTCCCCGATTTTATTTGATATATTTTCTGATTGTAGGTATAAGCTTACTCATATCTACCGGCTTCGCTATGTGGTCGTTCATTCCCACGCTCAATGCCTTTTCCCTGTCCTCAGCAAATGCGTTGGCCGTCATCGCAACAATCGGTATTGAAGCCTTTGCTTTGTCGTCCATCCGCCTTATATTAATCGTCGCATTATATCCGTCAAGAACCGGCATCTGGATATCCATAAGAATTATCGAATAATACCCTGCCGGCCTGTCTTTGAGCATTTCCACACAGTCAACCCCGTTAGCGGCACGTTCTACCATAAATCCCACTTCCGAAAGGAGTGTAACAGCAATCTCTGCATTCAGGTCGTTATCTTCCGCCAATAAAATTCTTATCCCCTTTAAATCCTCAGGATTACCTATATTTTCATCCGTCTTCGGCTGTGTATCTTCCTGTGTCGCTATCCTGCACGGTATTCTCACCCTAAAGGTCGTCCCCTCACCAACCTTACTCTGAAGATCTATCGTGCCGTCCATCATATCAACCAGTTTCTTAACAATTCCCATTCCAAGTCCGGTGCCCGCTATTCCGCTTGCTGTTGAGGAACGCTCTCTGGTAAATGACTCATAAATGTGTTTCTGGAATTCACGGGTCATTCCTATTCCGTTATCGCTTACCGTCAGTTCCTGTATACACCATCCTTCTCTCTCATCCTCTTCCTGGCTTATAGCACAATGAATCCAGCCTCCATCATTAGTATACTTGATGGAATTGCTCATGAGATTGAGGATTATCTCTGTAATGCGTACCGTATCCATATATATATACGGGTAAATTATCTCCTTCGAAACGGTAAGCTGCTGCTTCTTCTTATCGATTTCGGCCTGTATCATAACCTTGCATTCATCTATTATGCTTCCGGCTGCAACCGGAGTTTCCTCTATTGTAACCTTGCCGGATTCAATCCTTGATAGTTCAAGCACATTATCTATAATAGAGAGCATTTTATTACCGCTTATCCGGATTTTCTGAAGATATTCTTTGACTTTATCTGATACACCGGCTTCCTGCTCTGCCAGCTGCGTAAACCCCAGTATTGCATTCATCGGTGTCCTGATATCATGGCTCATATTAAATAAAAAAGCTGATTTTGCCGCATTGGCCGCATCTGCTGCACTGACAGCTTTCTCCAGTTCTTCCCGCTGCTGGATCTTGATATACTTCTGTTTTCTTAAGTATATATGTACGATATTTGCCAATATTGCAAAAACAACTATCGCAATTATGGAAATCATAAATGCCCTATGATTATCTGCTTCCATACAAGCATATGTGCTTTCCATATCCATTTCCATACATAATGCCCCGATAATATCCCCTGTTCCATCCGATGCTTCTACCGGATAGCATGCCGTAAAAATATGGCCCCATGTCGTGTCCACTATCTTATTGGAATAAACAACTTTACCGGAAAGAGCCTGTTCTATATATGGCACCATCTCTTTCTCAATTAATGTTCCCGGATACGCATAATCATCCGCATCCGAATCCAGTCCATCCACAAGGTAAATCAGCTTTCCGTCATCTGTTTTTTTGGCAGTATACAGATATCTCGTTGAATTCAATGCGCGCAGTTCATTAAGCTGCTTCTGCAACTTCTTATAACACGGCAGACCGATATCGTCAACTGATGATATTGAATCAAAATCTTCCCTGACAAATTTATCCGACATATGCTTATGTATTGCATCAGCGCACTGTTTGTTTCTTGCAACAGACTCATCAAGTGCCGAACTATTATAATTCCTCTGCAGAATGAACGTATATCCAAGAACCAAAAGTGCAATCACTAACATTCCGATAATTGTCTGGAATATAACGCCGGTATGTATTTTTTTCAAATTATATGTCCTCCTGATTTCTTGCTCCCCGTAGCATATGTATATCATAGTCCATCGTCTTTACATATGCAACAACATATTACATCAGTATGAATCACATAATAACACAGCAGCGTCATACCCCTCTACTTTTCCGTCAAATACGCTCTCTCCAAGCAAATTGTATTGTCCGGCATACTCATTGAATTCCTTCGTATCATTACTGCAATTAAAAATCAGAGCTACTGTCTCCTCGGTATTTTTCCTGATTAATACAATCGTTCCGTCTTCGTCCCTTGTGATTGTCTCAGCCAATTCGCCTTCTACAATGCATGCGTGTGTTCTTCGGACTTGTATTAACCGTTTATACCATTCAAGCATCTCATTATCCCTGTATTCTTCATCCCAATACATACCACGTCTGCAATCCGGATCGTTTGCTCCCGGCATTGCTAACTCATCTCCATAATAAATCATAGGCATTCCGGGCATCAATAACTGGAAGGCTGCTGCCAGATGCTGTTTTTGCTTATTATTGCACAGATGTAAAAATCTTGCCGTATCATGGCTGTCAATCAGATTCCACATAAGCGGATAACATTTTTTGTTTAAACGTCCCTTCATATACCCAAAGTTCTGTATAAAACGGCTGACACCGATTTTCTCATCTGCAAGCAGATCTATCAGGTTCAGATAGAACGGATAATTCATAACCGTATCCCATTCATCTCCCTCAAGGAAATCTCCCGCATAATGCCAGATTTCTCCGATTATCAGCGCATCTTTCTTCACTGCCTTAACTGCTCTTCTGAAATGTTTCCAGAAATAATGGCTGATTTCATCTCCTACATCCATTCTCCATCCATCAATATCGCATTCTTTGAGCCAATAGCATGCAACATCTGTAACATATTTTTCGACCTCAGGGTTTTTAAGATTAAGCTTCGGCATTCCGCCATAATAGCCAAAACATTTGAAATTTGGTGCCTGTCCGGGTTCAGTATCAAGCGGGAATTTATCAATAAAATACCAGTCCAGATATTTGGACTTTTCTTTATTTTCAAGGATGTCCTTAAATGCAAAAAAATCCCTTCCTGTGTGGTTAAACACTGCGTCCAGAACTACTTTCATTCCATATTGATGTGCTTTTTGCACCAATTCCCTGAGATCTTCTGCTGTTCCGAATGAAGGATCTATTTGGTAATAATCAATGGTGTCATATTTATGGCTCGAATCCGATTTAAAAATAGGTGTCATATATATAACATCAATTCCCAGATCCCGGATATAATCCAGATGGTCAATAATTCCTCTGATGTCACCGTGAAGATTGTCCGTAAATGTAATTGGTGCTTTATACCATAATTCCTTATCCACCGGCTGTGATGCAGCATAACGTGACGGGAAAATCTGATACACGACCTTATTTGCTGCCCACTCAGGCACTTCAAACATCTCTTCCTCTCTAAGATTCTGCGGACAGTCAAACATTCTGTCTATGTTTGTAATACATTCTTTACTGAACTCATAGTTTCCGTAATATGCTTTTTCCCCATGCATGTCTGTAAATTCAAAAAAATAGCGGAGACATATCATATCCATCCGGATCTGTGCCTCATAATAATCATGAAACTGCGAAGACGCAATTTTCTTCATCGGAACCGTCTTTCGTGTATCCTTCATTTCTATTGATATATACTTGTCCATATAGTGAAGGATTATCTCTTTTATATCATCTTTTTTTACCTGTATGCGTATCACAAACAAGCCCTTATCAATCGCATAACAGAATCTTTTGTCCATATCATGAAGAATTGCTGAATATTCCATATATATCTTCCTTTACATATTCCTTTTTCTTATATTTTAACTCTCTTTTCCAGACAATTCTATCATTATATCCATGATAATTTTAACTTTTTCTACTGTTATCGTTTATTATCTAATCTGTCAGCAATCTGTCTGTGGTTTATAAACATATCCGTTACCTGATAACTCTCTGTTTCTTCGTATTTCATCTTGGAACTTGAAATAAAAACGTGGCTGACTACTTATTTGCTAATTTCTTTATAGTTTTCTCCCCATGCCCACAGGGAGTCAAGGATCGGCTTCAAACTTTGTCCAAGTGCTGTAAGGCTATATTCCACACGAGGCGGTACTTCGGCATATACTTTTCGTTCTACTAAAGCGTCAGCTTCCATTTCACGCAGGTTGGAAGTGAGAACCTTCTGACTTACCTGCCCCACGCTTCTTTGCAATTCACCAAATCTTTTTGTGCCGCCAATGAGGTCACGAAGTATCAACACCTTCTATTTATTCCCTATCAAAGCTAGTGTTGTTTCCACCGGACAAGCTGGCAATTCTTTTTTTGTTGACATTTTTATTCCTCCGAGCTCTTTATTTTACGCAATAGTTTCCAAAAGGTAACAACAGCACATTATTGTGCCTACTTTACTGTTTCTCTGTACGGATTTATTATAATAGCACAGGCAAACAAAAACAAGCTAAAGTTCAAGGAGGTAAAACAAAATAAACTCTTTGGCAATTGCCAGGAACACACAATAACCAAAATGGAGGAAAAAGACATGAAAAAAGTAGTTAAATTTTTACAGGCAAACCCTGTACAGTATCTCACTTTTGAAGTGCATCAATTCTTGCTTGTGGGTTTGCGAAGCCGATCCTTGACCTGTAATGCGCAGCCGATATGCCGTCTTGGTTGCAATCTGCTCGAAAATATGATATAATCAAACAAAATAATTCCGAATTTGCAGGTGAAAAATGAGCGCATACCGAATTGCAGTTTGCGATGATGACGATATAATACGAGAAAATTTATGTTCTCTTTGCAGTGATATTTTAACCAACGACAGTGTTGAATATAGGCTTGAGTCTTTCCGTTCGGCCTGTGAGCTTGAAAAACGGTTGGATACCGAAAGCTGTCCTTTTGAGCTGCTGATACTTGACATTCAAATGGAAGGTATGACGGGTATGGAGCTTGCCCGGTCTTTAAGAGATAAAGGCAATCGGGTGTCCATTATTTTTGTAACAGCCTGTGAGGATTACCTCAGCGAAGGGTACGGCGTTCAGCCTATCCATTTTCTCTTAAAGCCCGTGCGCCGAGAGGCTTTGGCAAGCGCGATTCACACTGATCTCAAATTAAATTACATACCTAAAACGGTTGTGGTTCATATCGGAAATAAGCTGGTGCATTTATCGCTTTCGGATATTCGGTACATTGAGAGCTACAACCACAGCATCGTAATTCATCAAAGCACCGATAACAGCACCTATTATTTTTCGCTTTCGGATTTTGAAAAGCAGCTTCCGATGGGGCAATTTGCACGCTGTCACAACAGTTATCTTGTGAATTTGGATGAGGTACGGGAAATCGGGCGGACTGAGCTTTCCCTGCAAAGCGGCGAAACGCTCCCGATGGGGAGAACCTATTATAAAGCCTTTCAAAGTGCATTTGTGCGCTATATAAATCAATAACTATTAAAACAAAAAAGAAGGACTCCGTTTATTTTAAAGCGGTGCCCTTCTTTATTTTTGCTTATTTTTTCGGCAACTTCAGCGCCGTTTGAACGGTGAAGGTCTGATTCTCCGAAGTGAAAATATCCAGCATGCTGTGGTAACGCACGGCGACGGCGCTCATCAGCTTTAAGCCGAAGCCGTGGGTCTCTGCATCGTTCTTGGTCGTGATATAGTTGCCGTTCGCATCCTGCCTGCGCTTGCCGGAATACGAATTTTCACACTTGACGGCAAGAAAGCCGTTCTTTGTTTCAATCTGAAAGCGGACAAACCGTTTTCCGGCATCCGCCTCAGCGGCGGCTTCCAGTGCGTTGTCAAGCATATTCATAAGCAGCTCGCACAGATCGCCTTCCGCAACGGTAAGCTGCGGCGGAACGGAAACAAGCGCCTCAAAGCGGATGTCCGACTGGGCGGCACGATAAGCGGCGTCCTGCAGGATCGTATTGACTGTGAAATTTTCGGTAAACTGCGTTTGCGCCAAGTGATCGTTTTGCTGCTTTATATCCCCGATCAATTGCCCCAGCGCCTCATAATCGCCCTTTTGATACAGTGCGTCAAGAGCGATTATTTTATGCTTCATTTCGTGACGAATGGCGGCGCTGTCGGTCACTTTGCTTTCCATCGCACGATAGCTGTTCATAATCAATTCGTTGCGCAGACGGAGCGTTTTGCTTTCCATCTGCTGTGCAATAATCGAACGCATTACGGCATAGGCGGAAATAACGGCACACACCGCAACCATCCAAACGGTGACCCAATACAAAAGTCCCGAATAATCTGCAAGCTCCGTAACATCCGCAAACAGCCTGCCGATATATTTGGAAAGGTAGCTTTTTCTGAAAAAGGATACCGTGTATGCAATCCCCAATGCGGCGGCGCTGGCAATAGCGGAGATTCCGAAGTATTTCCAAAATTTACGCTGCCGGTTCATCACAAGATAAACGACCAAAAGCACGAGCAGCAAAATACCGATCTCCTGTCGGTTCAGAAAATCGACCAACCCGTCACTGAGAAAATGGTGTCCCATTCCTTTGGTAATCCGTTGCATCGTAAGCCCCACGGAGGCAAGGAAAAGCGGTATCAGACTCCAATCTGCCTTTTTGCGTGTCACGCTCAAAAGGAACAGTCCGGCGATCATCAGCGATATAAAAGCGGTAGCGCCGGCAGGAATACCGTAGTAGTTTGCATAAGCGTAGCTTTCGATTTCTTGCGCATCCACCGGCACAAAGCGCGGCAGCGGCGGGAAAATAAGGCTCGCCGTGTCGGTCACCGTGCCGGTAACCGTAAGGCGGCACTCGGTGTCCTGCGGCAGAGGGATAATCGCCTGCGTCTGTCCCACGGCATTCTCCGGCACCGTGGTCTCCGATTGCCATACTTCTTTTCCGTCTATGCTGACGGTCATATTCAGCCCTGCTGTTTCAAATACCAAATTGCCGTATTCGCTGCTTGCCGGGATGACTGTTTCAAGTCGAAAGCGGTCTCCTACTTCGGGCGACACGGTATAATCCAGCTCCGTTTCCGTGCCGTCTGCTCCTACCGTATAGGCGGTTTGCCACTCAAGGTATTGTATGGATGTATTGAGCTTCGTGAAATTCTGCAAAAAGCACACCATGCCGATGCAAAGCGCAAAAAACAGCGCTAAACATATCCATCGTAAATATTTTTTCATTCCGACGAGGCACCTCCCCGTTTCATTTTTTCTGCATTTTATATGGAGAAAATTATCCGTATACTATTGTACTTGAAAATCCGCATTTTTACAAGGAGCATTTCGCCCAAGCGACCGTTTACAGCGTAAACGACCGAAATACAGCGTAGACGACACAACCGAAACCGCCCCTATTATGATATAATAGATAATAGCATAAGTATCGTGAAATATCATGCCACGCTTGCTTATCCGCTTTCAGATTCTGCTGCCGTAGCGGGCAGCAAAACCAATTATCAAAGGAGACCTGAGCTATGAACAAAAAATTCATCATCCGACGGGCAGTGTGCGCAGCGCTGGCGCTTGTGATGATCGTTGCCTGTCTGCCGCTTTCGGCATTTGCCGCAAGCAGCGACAGCCCAACCTTTTCATCCGATGCAGCCAATTCGCTGATGAAAAACACCGTCCCTGCCGGATACGACAAGACGACCAACCCTTACGGTTACGATGTTGACCGCCCATTTGCGATGGTGGAGCAAAACGAGCTGATTTATTTTGAGACATATACCGGTCGCACCACAGGCAAAATAGCAGATGTAGGGACAGCTAACAGCCTGCAAAGCTTTATATCCAATAGCAATACCGCCTCGGACAGTTCACTGCCCAATGTGGATATAAGTGCTTTCAGCAACTATGCCTATATGCAGGCTGTGGCATTTGACCCATACGGCACAGGACGGCGTGACCACATCGCATATGTTGGTCTGAACCGCGGCGACCAAAAGGTCTATGCCCATGTTTATGATGCGGTAAACAACAGATTCATCTGCTCACAAGCAGTCGGTGAAATGAAGTGGATCTTTGACAGCAAAGGTAATCTTGCGATGGAAAATTTCTTCTCCAACAACCTGATAACGGTTGCGGCGGGTGACTTTGACAACGACGGCAAGGACACCATTATCGTCTATGTGCCAAACAGCTGTACAACTATAGGGGAAATTACCGATGTTAATGATTCCGAAAGGAACAATAGTCTCGGCTGCTTTATTAAGGAATACTCTTTTGACAACGACACCCTTACTATGCACAACAACACGGTGAATGATCAGGGACACAATGAAATCGGAGACAGTCTACTTCACGATGGATATATCAAAAAGTATCATACCAAAAACGGCAACGGCAGTGCGGATCGTCTCAAACATAAGAATTCACCATATAACTATTTTAACAAAATGTATGTAAGCATGCGTGTTGGTGACTATAACGGAGACGGAATCGATGACCTTGCCGTTTTATCCACTCCTTTCACTGAAGCCGTGGATCTGGATTATTTGGCTCCGCAGCTCAAGATAAAATACGGCACCGGGACAGAATACAATGGAATATTGTCTGACTGTATCGTCGATCAGGGAGCTGATAAAATTTATAATATAATAGACAAGACCCAACCAGACAAGAACGGAGAATATGACGCTGCGACCATGAAGGCCGTCTCACTCGCCAGCGGTGACTTCAACAACGATGGTTATGAGGATCTCGTCGTGGTCGGAATAGATAGCAGCGGTAAGGTACTCCCGAACGCCCCGGCATTCCTTTTCGACACTACATACCGAAACAAAGAAAATTTCGCATACTCAGTGCTTCTCAACAATCGGAACAAGGGCTTTGTGCAAGGTGCTGTAAAGACTATGACATCCAATAAATGGACACAGGAAAGTGGCGACGGAGGTCCGGTTTGGTATACAACTGCAGAGGCAGTCGCCTTTGACAGTAAAGCCGCAGCGGACTACCTATTTCTCAATGGCTCAGTCTATACATACAATGCTTCTCTCGGGCAATTTGATGCGGTTTCTTCCCAGGGTTATACGACGAGCGGATTTCAATTCAACGACGGGCTCGGTGGCAAGGAAGAATTGTTCCGCTCGGTTGCCGTGGGCAATTTTGACGGCAACAATGCCGGCAGAGAGCAGATCGTGTTTGTTGCTTCTTGCCGAGACAAGGATGATGTTTATTCCTTCAAAAAGGGTATGATCACCGGCGTATATAGTGATTCTAAAGACGAATATGGCAAGGTAACCGGCTTTAAAACCACAATATCTGATTGGGGTCCCAACAATGCGAACGGCGGCAGCCTCGGCTGCGGAGCACAGGTGTTGCTCACATCCTGTGACCGTGATCAGGACGGTGTTATCGCCCGTTACAAAGGCGTTAGCTACGCTTACAGCGACCCCGAAGTCAAGGCGGTTTTGCAGGCGGCTCCTTATTTTGCGGCACTGGGCGATTCGGCAAATAACGAGACCGACTACACCATAACCGAAAGCTATGAACTGGAGCAGTCCTCCTCGAACAATGTTTCATATAGTGTGGGTATGTCCTACAGCTACGGCGGACTGCTTTCCCCTTTTGAGGTGAATATTTCGGCAGGCTATTCTTTGGAGTGGAGCAAGACCTTTTCCGAAGCACTGGAAACCGAATACGCTATGACCGTCAAGGCACAGGCGTATAACACAGCATTGGTTGCAAGGACACCGGTATTTGTCTACTGCTATGAGGTTCTGGACGAAAACGGCAAGTGGTCGGATGGCACGGCGATAACCCTCTCCATACCGCAGCAGCCGGTGTATCAGCAGATGAGCATTGACGACTACAACAGCTTTGCTGAAGAATACAACTCCTATATGGAGAAAAAGGGCAATCGCGCCATCACCAAGGAGTCGGATAAAACCTCCAAAGATGAAGCCTGCTACTACCGTCTTGAAAAAATCAACGAAGCGGAAAACTGGCTGGACGGCAACGAGGGCAACCCCTATATGTACAATCAGTTGGGCTGGGGCGCATACAGTGCACTCGGCGCTCAGCAGCTCAGCCAGAACACTATCCGTATGGGCTATGCGGGAGGTCTGAATGAGGTTTCCTATTCAAAGAGCAATATCAAATCGGTTTCTGAGGAGATTTCTCACGGATTTTACTTCAACTTCTCCATCAGCTTCGGCGTGTTCGGCGACGGTATCCTATTCTCGCACGATGTGGGCTTTGAAACAAGTCTGAGTTACAGCAACGGTTCGGGCGTTTCGACCACCAAAACCTCCTCGCAGGGATGCATCGGTGCGGTCAACGACATTGACGGCCCGGCTCTTGCCGAGGAAGGAATCCCGGCAAGCATTTACACGCAGTATACCTTTGACTGGACGCTGGGGCAGTGGTTCAGACACCTCTATGGTGAGGAAGGCAACAAGACCGTCTTTATCGGCTACAGCCTATCAAATGTCAGCACACCTGCTCCTGCAGTAGATGATTTAGAGGCAAACCTGTTTGCAGATGATGCGGTGCATCTTACATGGTCTCAGCCCGACAAGACCCCCGGCTGGCCGGAGGTAGAGGGTTACTATGTGTATCGCGCGGAAAACGGCGAATGTACGAAAATTTCCGATCTGCTTCCTGCCGATACGACATCCTATGAGATTGAGAACCTGAAAACCAATACCAACTTTGGTTTTGCTGTTACCTCCGTTTGCAAGGTGGACGGCAAAGAAAAGGAAAGCACATGGTCGAATATTGCCGCAGTTACCACGGCAAAGAGGGACTATAAAGTCAACTACTCAGTGGATAACGCAAAGGCTGCCGACATCAAGGTGCGGCATCTCGGCAATGTTGAGATCCAATCCGGAGATGAGATCAGCGAGAGCGAAATCATCAAGGTAAAGGTCACCCCGAAAAGCGGGCGGTATGAGCTTGTATCCCTTACCCTTGACAACGGCGGTGAAACAATGGTATTCACACCCGAAAAAGACGGAACAATCGTATGTGCCTTTACTCTGAACGGTGAAGCCAATATGCGTGTTTCCACCAAGCGAGCAATAAATTCCGCTCAGATCACATTTACCGATACCTACACGGCAGATGGCACGGTGATTGGAACGGTCAGCGCGGCGGTGGGCGATGTTACTCTGAATGCCCCCGGCGGCACGGTTACCGATGATGTGACTTTTACCGCCGTACCCGGCAAGGGCTACGGACTGAAATCATGGAAAATTACCGACGCAAGTGGCACCACCGAAACTATAGACGCGGCAGGCTCTAACAGCTATACATTGGGGCTTGCTTCCGAAAAATACACAGTCGAGGCAGAATTCGTAAGTCTTTCTGAAATCGGCAGGCTTGTAAAGGTCAATCTCCCGGCAGAGGGCGGTACGGTGGAAATCACCGACGCAAACGGCGACAGCGTTACTCTGAATGAGAATAACAGCGTGTATGTTCCTGTAAATTCCAAGCTGACCTTCACCGTCAAGACGGACGCGGGCTGCAAGTTCCGCGCATGGACGGATGACGCCGAGGGACAAAGCGGTAAAAGCTTCACCATGACGATTACAAAGGACACCGAGATCGGTGTGGAATTCGATGTTCCCGTGCGTGTGGGCTTGACCTATTCTGCCGCAAGCGGTGAACAGACCGGTGCCGTGGCGACCAAGCAGGGCTATCAGTCAGGCGCAGGCATTCCCGTCGGCACGAAAATTACTCTTACTGCACAGGCAGCGGAAAATTACCGTGTGCAGAAGCTCGTCATTACCCGTGGCGGCAAGGTTGACACCGTAACGATCGACGACAAGCTGTACAGCCAGTATGATTATGAGCTTGTTGTGGACGCTGAAACCGACATTCAGGTGTATTTCACCGAAATCGAACAATACACGGTTACGGTGGATAACCCGAAGCACGCAGATATGACAATCAAAAACGGTGACAAAGATTTCGTAAGCGGCAAAACCGTCCGTTACGGCGATGAAATCATCGTAACGGTCAAGCCGAATGAAAACTACCGCCTTGCGGACGTGGCTTCGTGGATCGACAACGGCGACGGCAGCTATACCTATAAAACCGGCGCAATCAAGGCGGATACCAATATCTCGGTGAAAATCGAGGAGATACCGGAATATACGGTCACATTCCCCACAACTATTGATGGCTGTATCCTTTCGGTTAAAAACGATAAAGAAAAGATTTCAAGCGGTGACAAGCTTCGTGAGGGAACACGGCTTACCGCAACCGTAACGCTTGACCCGACCTATATTCTCAAGGGCTGGTACATCGGCGGCGAGCTGCTCTCCGAAATCAATAAGACCGAAGTCACCTTTACGGTGGACGGCGATATGCTCATTACCGTTATTGTAGCCGATGTCAAGGGTGACAAAGGCGATGCCGGAAACAACGGTGCTGCCGGAGTCGGCGTCAAGGATGCTGTTGTAGATGAAAATGGCAACCTCATCATCACTCTGACTGACGGCACTGTGTACAATCTCGGAAATGTCACCGGAGCCAAGGGCGACAAGGGTGACGCAGGCAAGGACGGCCAAAACGGTCAAGACGGATCAAATGGTTCGAACGGCTTGAACGGAACCGGAATCCAGTCAGCGCATATTGACGCAGACGGCAATCTTATCATCACCTTTACCGACGGAGTTGTTACCAACCTCGGCAAGATCGTCGGCACAGACGGAAAAGACGGTAAGGATGGTGCTGACGGTAAAGACGGCATCGGAATTAAGGGCTGCCGTATTGACGATGACGGCAACCTGATCCTTACGCTGACCGACAACACAACGCTGGATGCGGGCAATATTTCCGCAATCAGCGATAGGGTCAGTGTTTCCAAGCCCCTTGCTACCGCAGCAGTTTCTCTTTCCGGAGGGTCTCTTCTTTGGAATATTGTTTCGCTTGTTTCGGCGATTGTAAGGAAGAAAAAACTAATTTAATTCGGATGATTGTTCGAATTTAAAAGGATGCAAGACCACCGGCTATCAGCGGCGGTGTTCTGACAAGTGTAACAGTATTTGATAAGAGGAAAAGGCATTCCGTCAAATAATCAGAGATAAGTAACAATTAACGAACCATCACGGAAACATAGCAAATACGGCACAGAGGTCATAAAAACCGCTGTGCCGTATTTCTTTCCTTGGCGACTGTTTTTGAGAAACAAGCAATTTCTCGGTCATAACCCAACATTTTTTGCCGGATTCCATGTTTACTGTGTATATCACACTTATGCACTCTTCACTTTTGCCCCGGCAGCGGATACACTGATATCAACAGATACCGAATACAGCGAGGCAGTTATGAAAACAAGGAGATGTCCCTAACAACCATGTACGTAAGGGAACAAATACTACCCCCAAAAAGGCGAAAAAATCTTTTTTACAGTCCTACCACATTGATATGATGGACTTTGACGAAAGCGGGTTGTACTTTCTAACGGCAAAAGGAAAAAGCTTTTACAGACGCTTGTGTGCCAATCCTAATATTGCTCTTACCGATACGATGGGTTCTGATACCATGAGTACCGTTGCAGTTTCAATAAAAGGAAAAATTGAGGAATTGGGAGCTGCTGGATTACAAGATTTATTTGAGAAGAATCCTTATATGGAAGACATCTACCCTTCAGAGGAATCGCGCTCTGCTCTGACTGTATTTAAGTTATATGAAGGAACCGGGGAAATGTTTGATTTATCAAAATTGCCACCGGAGATTTCTGCTAAACCAGCGGTGATTGACCAGATTCATTGTTTACGTTGTGGTAATTGCTATGAGATATGTCCCGCAAGAGCAGTTATCAAGAAAGACTAACTATTAAAAGTCAAGTCTGAAAATGAAATATTTTGAATGAATTGCAGAAATGCATTTCAGATATATTTGTACCTTGAAAACTGTATGACAAAAAGAGTGTCATTAGCGGCACTCAGCTAGAAGATATTTACAGAAAACAATTAGGATGCACTACTGTATGATTGCCCTGTTTTTTCCATTGCATAAATGGTTCTTACTAGTTTCTTTGTAGCATGGGATAAAGCAACATTATAATGCTTGCCCTCTGCTCGCTTTTTGGCAAGATATGTTCCAAATGATTCATCCCAATGGCAGACATATTTAGTCGCATTGTAAAGGGCGTATCGAAGATAGCGAGAACCACGTTTTTCCATATGGGAGTAACAGTTATCAAGTTGCCCCGATTGATAGGTAGATGGGGACATTCCGGCATAGGCAAGTATCTTGTCAGGGGAATCAAAACGACTGAAGTCACCTATTTCTGCAATAATCATGGCACCCATACGGTAGTTGATTCCGGGGATGCTAAGAATCGGAGAATTAACCTCATCCATAATGGATTTGATTTCGGTTTCAATTTCGTCAATCTCAGAAGTTAATTCCTGAATGAGCTTAATGGTATGTTTCAGTTCCAGAGACTTCGCTGGCATATTTGAACCGATTGAGTTTCTGGCGGCTTCACGAAACATTACTGCTGTATCTTTGCCATATCTTCCATGTGAGCTTTCAGAAAGCAGATTTGTAAGTCTGGTAAGATGCGCAGATGCAACAGCATGAGCAGACGGAAATTCAGATAATAGGGTATAAACGGATGCCATATGGATTGTTGGAACAAGCTTCTCTAATTCAGGGAAAAGAATACAAATAAGGCGAGATACAGAGGTCTTGAGCTTTGCTCGCTCCTGTACTTTATCAAAACGATAACGAGTTAATGACTTTAGTTCTTCGTTATGGTAAGATGTGTCTGAGTAGGACTTCAAGTCCACATCAGACATGATCATAGAAGCGATGGTATGGGCATCCACTTTATCCGTTTTCGTCTTTCTAAGGCTTAAACTTTTTCTGTAAAGATTGGTATGTAACGGATTGATAACGTAGGTCGGCAAACCTTTATCAAGAAGGAATCCCAGAAGATTGTAGCTATAGTGTCCAGTGGCTTCAAGCCCTACTTTTACTTTGGTTAAATCATCTGATACGGATTGTACTTTCTGAAACAAGGTTTCAAAACCCTTACGGTTGTTAGGAATGGTAAAAGATTTGAATAATGCTTCACCATCTGAATTGGTAATAAAACAGTCGTGTTTGTCCTTAGCAACATCAATTCCGACGTATATCATAAAAATCTCCTTTGAGTAAATATTTTGATACTGTTTAGAACCACTGGTACTCCTTGCGATTGTAACCTCGTTCTAAATAAACCGTCATGCGGTATCTAACTGATTAACAAATATACAAAGAGACTGTGGTTGTAGCCTTTCTTAAACCATCAAGTGGTAGGAGTGTGAAAACAATCCACAGTATCTCCAAAATTATAGCATACAGACCTTGGAGAGGGTCTATAAACACTACTACTTTATAATACGAGGAGTATGAATATATGGAGCAGGAAGAAATCGTTTTATGCGGTTCCAGCGCTTATACCAAGAAATTCTATCTGAATCCGTTGTTTAACGGACTTCCGGAGGGAATCAAAGAGGATTTGAATATTCTTTGTGTACTGTATACAGAGGATATCGGAGGAACACTGCAGCTTATATTTGACAAAGAGGGAAATCTTAATTTCCGGACGGAATGTGAGGATGGAGATTTCTTTTATGATGAAATCGGCAGTGTGTTAAAAATCAAACAGATGCAGCGGGAAAAGACAGAGCTCTTTGAATCGCTTGAAATGTATTACCGTGTATTTTTCCTGGGAGAAGAATTCACAGAGGATAAGGAGGACTAATATGTTACTGGCAATTGACGTAGGAAATACCAACATTACCATCGGGGTGTTTGATAAGGAAAAATTAGTTACAACATTTCGTATGACAACAAAAATGCAGAGAACTTCTGATGAATACGGTATTACAATCATTGATTTGTTAGAGCATAACGAGATTTCCCATAATGAAATCAAAGATGCCATCATTTCATCGGTAGTACCAAATGTGATGCACTCCCTCTGCAGTGGAATGATTAAATATTTTGGGATTCAGCCAATGGTGGTGGAGCCGGGCGTGAAGACAGGAATCCGTATCACATCCGAGAATCCGGCACAGATTGGCGCAGACCGTATTGTAGACGCTGTAGGTGCATATGAGCTTTATGGCGGACCGGTTGTAGTAATTGACTATGGTACAGCAACCACCTATGACTTCATCAATGGAAATGGAGATTTCTTCGCAGGAGTAACTTCACCGGGAATCCGCATTTCTGCAAAGGCACTCTGGGAAGATGCGGCGAAGCTTCCGGAAATCGAGATTAAGAAACCGTCTACCATCCTTGCAAGAGAAACTATCAGCAGTATGCAGGCAGGACTGATATTCGGACAGATTGGACAGACAGAATATATCGTAAAAAATATGATAAAAGAATCCGGACTTAAGGATGTAAAAGTAGTTGCAACCGGCGGACTGGGTAAAATCATCGCAAATGAGACAAAATATATTCAGTACTACAATCCGACACTGACATTAGAAGGAATGCGTCTTATTTACGCAAAACAGAAACGATGAAACTGACAATAGGAAATGTAACACTTGATAATAATTTGATATTAGCACCAATGGCAGGGGTAACAGACCTGCCATTTCGTGTACTTTGCAAAGAGCAGGGAGCAGGACTTATCTGCATGGAAATGGTCAGTGCTAAAGGCATTTATTATAATAATAAGAACACCGAGAGCCTGCTTGCCATTGATGAGCGGGAACATCCGGTTTCCCTGCAGCTTTTTGGCTCCGACCCGGAAATTATGAGCGAGATGGCAAAGCGTATCGAACATCGACCGTTTGATATTCTTGACATCAATATGGGATGTCCGGTGCCAAAGGTAGTCAATAATGGTGACGGCTCTGCACTGATGAAAAATCCGATTCTGGCAGGTGAAATCATCGAAAAGACAGCGAAAGCCATAAAGAAGCCTCTGACGGTAAAAATCAGAAAGGGCTTTGATGAAGCCCATGTCAATGCAGTAGAGATGGCACATATTGCGGAAGAGTCCGGGGCAGCTGCCATTGCGGTGCATGGACGGACCAGGGAACAGTATTATTCCGGCAAAGCGGACTGGGAGATTATCCGGAAAGTGAAAGAAGCAGTAAAGATTCCGGTCATCGGAAACGGTGATATTTTTACACCGCAGGATGCATATCGGATGCAGCAGGAAACCGGCTGTGACGGGCTGATGATAGCAAGGGGAGCACAGGGAAATCCATGGATATTTGCACAGATTAACCATTTCTTAGAAACGGGGGAAGAACTGCCGAAGCCATCCGCTAAAGAAATGGTGGATATGGTGCTGCGTCATGCAAAGATGCAGATTGCCTTTAAGGGCGAATTTACCGGAATGCGGGAAATGCGTAAGCACGCAGCCTGGTACACCGGCGGCTACAAGCATGCATCCAGGCTTCGAAGCCTGCTCAATGAAGTGGAGACTTACGAACAGCTGGAGGAATTATTAGAAACCTTTGCATCATATAATGAAGCATGAAATGGTGGAAAAAATTAAAAAGTCTTTTACGCAGGAATAAAAGCAATCTGCAATCAGAAAACAGGAATAGCCATCAGGATGACCTGATTGAAAAAGAAATTTATTTTCCCTGCAATGCATTTTTTCGGAAAATAATCGAAGCAGTATTAGAGCAGAAAGGCATTTCCTACCGGGACATGCGGCTATTTGTCATTGATGCGGAAGATGGCGCATATCTAAGACAGGAGGAAGAACAGTATATGCTCCGACAGCTTTATCCGGGACTTAATGCATATACGCTTTGCACCGGCCAGCCGGAATGTCACCAGAAGGAAATGGATTATCTTTATGAAGAGATGGGACTGATTGTAGAAGTGATTGGAAAAGAGGAAAATGCAGTTCAAAAGGGAACCGGTCCGGAAGAGGGCAGACTGATACTGGATTTTGAAGCTGAGGGAAGAATCCGGGAAGAATTTCTATCGGAAAAAAGTATCTATATTTCCATTTATAAAAGGAACTGGTATCAGCGGGCAAATCTTGACATTGAAGTACCTATTGGGTATAATATTATGATTGTTAAGGGAACCGGTTTTACAGGCTGTGAAGCGGTTTCAGATCGATTAGAGCGAGAATTTTATGCAGAATAGAAAATCTATAAAAGGAAGGGCTAATAAGCATGGATAAGAAAAACATTTTGACCTATCAGGGTTTACAGAAACTGGAAGACGAGTTACAGAATCTGAAAGTGGTCAGAAGAAAAGAAGTTGCACAGAAGATTAAAGAAGCAAGAGAGCAGGGAGACTTATCTGAGAACGCTGAGTATGATGCAGCAAAAGATGAGCAGCGTGATATCGAAGCAAGAATCGAACAGATCGAGAAAATCTTAAAGAATGCAGAAGTCGTAGTAGAAGAAGAAGTTGATTTAGACAAGATTAACATCGGATGTCAGGTAAAAATCCTTGATATGGAATTCGATGAGGAACTGGAATATAAAATTGTTGGTTCTACAGAGGCAAACAGCTTAAAGGGAAAGATTTCCAACGAGTCTCCGGTTGGTAAAGCATTAATCGGTGCCGGCGTTGGTGACGTAGTAGAAGTTGAGACCCAGATGGGTAACTTAAAATATAAAGTATTAGGAATCCACAGATCAAACTAATAGATTAGGAGAACAAAGATGGCGGAACAGAAGAACGTACAGGAACAGGATATTAACCAGTTAATAAAGGTGCGCCGTGATAAGTTAAAAGAACTTCAGGAAAATGGAAAAGATCCGTTCCAGATAACCAAATATGATGTAACAAACCACAGCACAGATATCAAAGACAACTTTGATGCTTTTGAGGGAAAAGAGGTATCTATCGCAGGCCGTATGATGTTCAAACGTGTGATGGGAAAAGCTTCTTTCTGTAATGTACAGGATTTAAAGGGAAGCATCCAGGCATATGTCGCAAGAGATGAAATCGGAGAAGATTCCTATAAAGATTTCAAGAAATATGATATCGGAGATATTTTAGGAATCAAAGGAAAAGTATTTAAGACCAAGACCGGAGAAATCTCTATCCATGCATCTGAGGTAACTTTATTATCCAAGAGCTTACAGATTTTACCGGAGAAGTTCCACGGACTTACTGATACCGATACCAGATATCGTCAGCGTTATGTAGACCTTATCATGAATCAGGAATCCAAGCAGACTTTCATCAAACGTTCCCAGATTATCAAGGAAATCCGTAATTTCTTAGCTGGACGTGACTTCATGGAAGTTGAGACTCCTATGCTGGTTTCCAATGCAGGTGGAGCAGCCGCAAGACCGTTTGAAACACATTATAATGCATTAAATGAAGATGTAAAGCTCCGTATTTCTCTTGAGTTATACTTAAAGAGACTGATTGTTGGTGGCTTGGAGCGTGTTTACGAAATCGGACGGGTATTCCGTAACGAAGGTGTTGATACCCGCCACAATCCGGAATTTACATTGATGGAGTTATACCAGGCATACACTGATTATGAAGGCATGATGGAACTTACCGAGAGCATGTTCCGTTATCTTGCAGAAAAAGTATGCGGCACTACAAAGATTACTTACAATGGCATTGAAATCGACCTTGGAAAGCCTTTTGAGCGTCTGACCATGAACGATGCCATCAAGAAATATGCCGGCATCGATTTTGATACCGTAGCAGATGATGAAGCTGCAAAGGCGCTGGCAAGAGAACATCACATTGAATTCGAAGAGCGTCATACCAAGGGTGATATCATCAACCTCTTCTTCGAAGAATTCTGTGAAAAAGAACTGATTCAGCCGACCTTTATCATGGATCATCCGGTAGCAATTTCTCCGCTTACCAAGAAGAAACCGTCTGACCCAACCAAGGTAGAACGTTTTGAATTATTTATCAATACATGGGAAATGTGTAATGCATATTCCGAGTTAAATGACCCGATTGACCAGCGTGAGCGTTTCGCAGCACAGGATGCCGCATTCGAAGCTGGTGATGAGGAAGCAAACCATACCGACGAAGATTTCTTGAATGCACTGGAAATCGGAATGCCGCCTACCGGTGGAATCGGATATGGAATTGACCGTCTGGTTATGCTGTTGACAGATTCACCGGCAATCCGTGACGTATTGCTGTTCCCGACGATGAAGTCTATTGATAAGTAGGAATGCAGGAAAATCAAGGGTTTCAGAGCGTGGATGTACTAAAATATATAGTTGGTCAAGGGGTTTTGACCAAGATTTGACCAATTTTTGGCATAGTCAAAAAAAGATTAGTACAGGTTAGTACAGATTGCTTAGTCTGAAAAATTAAAGATTGTATTACTTAGAGGACATTTTCTAAAGAAATTTAGAAGATGTCCTCTTTTTGCGTTATAGGAACAATTGAAATACCGAAAGGAGAATAGCATGGAACACACAAAGGCATATCAGGAATTTAAGAAGAATGGTAATACAAAGTTTGTAAGATATAGCGAAGGAGCAGAAATGTATCATATGAGCGTATCAAAGTTTATGCAAATGGCTAAGGATGCCAAAGCAATCTATAAGTTAGGACAGTTAGTACTTGTGAATTTAAAAATATTTGATGAGTACATTGAGACATTCCATATAGTTGATGATGAATTTTATAAGTAGGTGAAAAGGATGGTAACACAATTACAGCCGGATGTTAGGGCTTATCTTCATGGTGGGGAGGTAATAAAAAGATACATAAGGGTCGAAGAGGTGGCTCATGAATATGGATTTAGTGTTGAGGAAACTGAATATATAGCTAAGGCTGCAAGTTCTTTATACAAGCTTACCCGTATTCATTTGGTAAAAAAGGAAAGGTTTGATGAGTTTATGAAACACATATATAAAGTGCCGGGAACAAATAAGCAGATAATCAAAAAGTTTGCGAGAATTGGAGAAGCTTCAATTATATACAGTATTGGAAGGCATAGGTTTATCGAGCTGGCTAGAGCAGCAGGTGCTACATATAAAATAAATGAGGGGACAGGAGGGACTGTACTGGTTAATTTAGAAATATTTGATAATTACATGGAGCAATTCAGACAACCTGTAAGACCTTTGAAAGAGCCGTTATACGGACAGGAAGAAGGTGAATTGAATGAGTAACTCATATAAGTTCTATTCAGATACAAAAGACATTATGAAAAAATATGTAAATGCTACTGAGGGAGCCATTATTTATGGCATAAGTAAATCAAGGATTATGGTTTTGGCTTCAGAAGCAGGGGCAGTATATAAGGTTGGAAATTCAGCATTGATTAATACAGATATTTTTGAAATGTATTTGGAGAAATTTAAGGAACCAACAAGACCATTGCCCAAACATATTTGGAATAAATTGTCAAGCGAAGATAAAAAAGACCACAATAGTACCTGTTTTGATAAAAAAGACCCGTGATTGTCACTTTCGGCATTATAGAAACTAATGTAATATATGGACATTCCAAGAAAAACTTGGGATGAACAATTTAATAATCAGTTACAGATTTGCAAAGTAGTTTGCACTGCAGAGTATCTGTAGGTAGTAAATTTACGGTGCATGTACCTGGAAGATGAAAGTCACAGCTATCATATTAGTAGCCTGATGGATCG
>ERZ1027269.213-NODE-213-length-23561-cov-5.187569_pt1 | contig 23561 bp, 17 predicted proteins | sample MGYA00519471_ERZ1027269 | MGnify/ENA primary metagenome ERZ1027269 (study PRJEB26926, sample SAMN06164687) | human gut metagenome | biome: ENVO:00009003; feature: ENVO:2100002; material: ENVO:00002003 | host: Homo sapiens | place: USA | collected 2012 ...
GCGTCAGATGTGTATAAGAGACAGACATAGGTCAGCCTGCCGCTATGAAAGAAGTTGCCGATGTGATTAACACTGTATCATTGGACGATCAGAAATTGTACTTGCAATGGGGCTTGATAGATGCTGCCGCTTCATATCTTAGCGATGACTTTGAAGCTCAGAACTTCGATTTTTATAGTAGGACGATGTCCGGCAAGAAAGAAATGCAGCCTCGTTGGAAACGCGCGGTAAGTACCGTAGACGGCTCTTTGGGCGAAGTCGTAGGACAGATGTATGTAGAGAAATACTTCCCTGCTGCTGCCAAGGAACGTATGATATCTTTGGTGAAGAACCTTCAGACCAGCTTGGGCGAACGCATCAACAACCTTGCCTGGATGAGCGACGAAACCAAGAAGAAAGCACAGGAGAAACTGGCCACTTTCCACGTGAAGATCGGTTATCCTGATAAATGGAAAGACTACTCTACCTTGGAGATCAAAGACGATTCATATTGGAACAACATCAAACGTGCCAATCTTTGGGGATATGCCGAAATGGTTGCCAAAGCCGGTAAACCGGTGGACAAAGACGAGTGGTTGATGACTCCGCAAACCGTAAACGCTTATTACAACCCGACAACGAACGAAATCTGTTTCCCTGCCGGTATCCTGCAATATCCATTCTTCGATATGAATGCTGACGACGCCTTCAATTACGGTGCAATCGGTGTTGTAATCGGTCATGAGATGACACACGGCTTCGACGACCAGGGGCGTCAGTACGACAAAGACGGTAATCTGAAAGATTGGTGGACGGAAGAAGATGCCAAGAACTTCGAGAAACGTGCCGATGTAATGGTTGCTTTCTTTGACAGCATCGAAGTTGCACCGGGGGTACATGCCAACGGTCGTATGACACTGGGTGAGAACATTGCCGACCACGGAGGTTTGCAAGTATCTTACCAGGCATTCAAGAAGGCTACCGCTGCCGCTCCGCTGGAAGTAAAGGACGGTTTCACTCCCGAACAGCGTTTCTTCCTGGCTTATGCCAATGTTTGGGCTAACAATACTCGTCCCGAAGCCATCCTGCAATTGACGAAGATTGACGTGCACTCTTTGGGCAAATGGCGTGTAGACGCTGCATTGCCGCACATTGCAGCATGGTATGAGGCATTCGGCATTACAGAGAAAGATCCGATGTACGTACCGGTGGCAGAACGTGTCTCTATTTGGTAAGTCTTGCCATCGCTTTGGCACAGTTGTGCCATAAGTATGGCATAGTCTTGCCAAGGTGATGGCAAAACTGTGCCAAGACCGTGGCACAACTCTGGCACAGTGGAGTGGTTACTTCTCCGTTTAGCAAAAAAGAAAGAGAAAGGCAGTAAATCCTAAATAGGATTGCTGCCTTTTTTAATTATACCTAATTTATTGTGTTTGAGTATGTGTGCAAATAAACATTTTTAGTACCTTTGCACATCAAATACTTATATACGCAATTCCATGTCTGAAACAAAAAGAATTAAAACCGCTTTAGTATCGGTTTATCATAAGGAAGGTTTGGACGAAATCATCACCAAACTGCATGAAGAAGGAGTTGAGTTTCTGTCAACAGGCGGAACTCGTCAGTTTATAGAATCACTGGGTTATCCCTGTAAAGCAGTGGAAGACTTGACCACGTATCCCTCTATTCTGGGTGGACGTGTGAAGACCCTGCATCCGAAAGTGTTCGGTGGTATTCTCTGCCGTCGCGGACTGGAACAGGATATGCAACAGATAGAAAAATATGAAATTCCCGAAATAGACCTCGTTATCGTCGATTTGTATCCGTTTGAAGCTACCGTAGCTTCTGGTGCCGACGAGCCGACTATCATCGAGAAAATAGATATAGGCGGTATCTCACTGATCCGCGCTGCTGCCAAGAATTACAATGATGTGGTTATCATTGCTTCTCAGGCACAATACCAGCCGTTCCGCGATATGCTGATGGAACATGGAGCTACCACTTCGCTGGAAGAACGTCGTTGGTTTGCCAAAGAGGCGTTTTCCGTTTCTTCCCATTACGATTCAGCCATCTTCAACTACTTCGATGGCGAAGAAGGTTCTGCATTTCGTTGCTCTGCCAATAATCAGAAAACTTTGCGTTATGGCGAGAACCCGCACCAGAAGGGTTACTTCTACGGAAATCTGGAAGCTATGTTCGACCAGATTCACGGAAAGGAAATCTCTTACAACAACCTGCTCGATATCAATGCAGCCGTTGACCTGATCGATGAATTTGAAGAGACAACATTTGCTGTATTGAAGCATAACAATGCTTGCGGTCTGGCTTCACGCCCCACGGTGCTCGAAGCATGGAACGATGCATTGGCTGGTGACCCGGTTTCCGCTTTCGGTGGTGTGCTCATCACAAACGGAGTGGTTGATAAGGAGGCTGCTGAGGAAATCAATAAAATCTTCTTTGAAGTAATTATTGCCCCTGATTACGATGTAGACGCATTGGAAATCCTGGGACAGAAGAAGAATCGCATTATTCTGGTTCGCAAGCCTGCCTCACTGCCTAAGAAGCAGTTCCGTTCTCTTCTGAATGGTGTGTTGGTACAGGACCGCGACCTAAACATCGAGAAGCCTGAAAATTTGAAAACTGCAACCACGAAAGTACCTACTGCACAGGAAATAGAGGACATGCTCTTTGCTAACAAGATTGTGAAGAACAGTAAGTCTAACGCTATCGTACTGGCTAAAGGCAAGCAACTGCTGGCAAGCGGTGTGGGACAGACTTCACGTGTGGATGCTTTGAAGCAGGCCATCGAAAAAGCCAAGAACTTCGGCTTCGACCTGAAAGGTGCCGTGATGGCATCTGACGCTTTCTTCCCCTTCCCTGACTGTGTGGAGATTGCCGGAAATGAAGGTGTGACCGCAGTTATTCAGCCGGGTGGCTCCATTAAGGATCAGCTTTCGTTCGACTATTGCAACGAACATGGCATCGCGATGGTGATTACGGGAATCCGCCATTTCAAACACTAATATTAATGATGAATGAAGAACTAAGAATGAAGAATCGCTGTCAAGTGGAATTCTTATTCTCAATTCTTCATTCTTAATTCTACATTTAGAATATGGGATTATTCTCTTTTACGCAAGAAATAGCGATGGACCTTGGTACTGCCAATACCATTATTACAACCAATGGTAAGATTGTGGTGGATGAGCCCTCGGTGGTAGCTCTCGACCGTCGCACCGATAAGATGATTGCCGTGGGTGATAAGGCAAAGATGATGCACGAAAAGACCCACGAAAACATACGTACCATCCGTCCGCTTCGCGACGGTGTAATTGCCGACTTCTATGCTTGCGAGCAGATGATACGCGGTTTGATAAAGATGGTGAATAATCGCAACCGTCTGTTTTCTCCTTCACTCCGTATGGTTATCGGTGTCCCCTCAGGTAGTACTGAAGTGGAGCTGCGTGCCGTGCGCGACTCTGCCGAACATGCCGGCGGACGTGATGTCTACCTGATTTTTGAACCCATGGCTGCCGCTATCGGTATCGGTATCGATGTAGAAGCTCCGGAAGGAAACATGATTGTGGATATAGGTGGTGGTTCTACGGAAATTGCCGTTATCTCCTTGGGTGGTATCGTAGCCAACAACTCCATCCGCATTGCGGGTGATGACTTGACTGCTGATATTCAGGAGTATATGAGCCGTCAACACAATGTGAAGGTCAGCGAGCGTATGGCCGAGCGTATTAAAATCAATGTAGGTGCTGCCTTGACCGAACTGGGTGAGGATGCTCCGGAAGATTATATCGTTCATGGTCCGAACCGTATCACGGCTCTGCCTATGGAAGTGCCTGTATGCTATCAGGAAGTAGCGCACTGTCTGGAGAAATCAATTTCAAAGATTGAAACAGCTATCTTGAATGCATTGGAAAATACACCTCCCGAATTGTATGCCGATATCGTGCACAACGGTATTTATCTGGCAGGTGGTGGTGCATTGCTCCGTGGACTCGATAAGCGTTTGACTGATAAGATAAACATTCCGTTCCACATTGCCGAAGATCCCCTGCACGCTGTTGCCAAAGGTACGGGTGTGGCACTGAAGAATGTGGATCGTTTCTCATTCTTGATGCGGTAATAAAGGCATATGCGAAATTTACTGAACTTTCTTATTAAATACAACTACTGGTTCCTCTTTCTACTGTTAGAGGCAGCCAGTTTTGTTTTATTGTTCCGCTTCAATTACTATCAGCAGAGTGTATTTTTCACATCGGCCAATAGTGTGGCGGGGAAAGTTTACGATGTTTCGGGAACTATAACTTCTTATTTCCATCTGAAATCTGTCAATGAGGACTTGCTCGACCGTAATATGTGGCTGGAGCAACGAGTGGCATTTCTGGAGAAAACATTGAATAATAAAGGAATGGACTCTGTCCGACTCTATAGTCTGGAACGGCTTGAACCGGAAGAATACCAGATATTCAAGGCGAATGTCATTAAAAACAGTCTGAACCGGGTGGATAACTATATTACTCTTGATGAAGGTTCGTCTGCAGGCATCCGTCCGGAAATGGGTGTGGTGGATGCTAATGGAGTAGTGGGCATTGTCTATAAAACTTCTCCGCATTACTCTACCGTTATTCCGTTGCTGAACAGTAAATCGAGTATCAGTTGTAAGATTGTAGGCAGCGAGTATTTTGGTTATTTGAAGTGGGAATATGGAGACTCTCGCTTTGCATATCTGAAGGATTTACCTCGTCATGCTGAATTCAACTTGGGTGATACGGTGGTGACAAGCGGCTATTCCACAGTATTTCCGGCAGGAGTCATGGTGGGAACGGTGGATGATATGTCCGATTCTCACGACGGTCTCTCTTATCTGTTGAAGATAAAACTGGCTACGGATTTCGGTAAGGTGAGCAATGTGCGGGTAATTGCCCGTACCGGACAAGAGGAGCAGAAAGCGCTGGAGAAGGAAGAGGAGAAGTGATGGAGTGATAAGGTGGTAGAGTGATAGGAGTGATAATCTAATTTAACATAGTAACCCCAATTGTCAATTATCAATTGTCAATTGTCAATTAAGAAAACGTTGGTTCTCAATTATTTGCATAAAATAGGTTGGTTTGTCGGTTTGGTACTATTGCAGGTACTGATACTGAATAATGTGCATATTGCCGGCTATGCCACTCCTTTTCTATATATCTATCTCATACTGAAATTCGAGTCGGAAACGCCGCGGAATGCTTTGATGCTGTGGGCGTTTTTCCTGGGATTGACGGTGGATATCTTCTCGGATACACCGGGTATGAATGCTGCGGCTACGGTGGCTCTGGCTTTCTTACGCCCTACTTTCCTGCGTCTGTTTGTACCGCGGGATACGCTTGAAAATATAGTTCCTTCGGTTAAGTCGATGGGGATTGTTCCTTTCCTGAAGTATTTGATTGTTAGCGTTTTTATTCATCATGCAATATTACTTACCATAGAGTTCTTTTCGTTCGCCCATATCGGAACGTTGCTGCTGAGAATTGTGGCAAGTGCGTTGCTGACTGTAACCTGTATCATGGCTATAGAAGGAGTGAAGAAGAAGTAAGATGGCAAAAGATTATACACTCGAAAAGCGGAAATTAGTGATAGGTGGGGTAGCAATTGTGATTGTTATCATTTATATCATGCGTCTTTTTGTGTTGCAGATCATGACTGATACTTACAAGAAGAACGCAGATAGTAACGCTTTCCTCAATAAAATCCAGTATCCTTCGCGCGGTGCGATTTATGACCGCAATGGAAAGTTGCTGGTGTTCAATCAACCTGCGTATGATATCACATTCGTACCGCGAGAGGTGACAGAACTGGATACTCTCGATTTTTGCCGTACACTGAATATTACGAAAGAGCAGTTGCTGAAGCGAATGAAAGATGTGAAGAACCGCTGGATGAATCCCGGTTATTCCAGATATACGCATCAGGTATTTATGACGCAGCTCTCAGCGGAAGAGTGTGGTGTGTTTCAGGAAAAGCTTTTCAAATTTCCGGGTTTTTATATTCAGAGGCGTACTATCCGGCAATATACCTATAATGCTGCTGGGCATGCTTTGGGGGATATCGGTGAAGTTTCAATGAGAGATATTGAGGCTGATGATTATTATATCCGTGGTGATTATGTAGGTAAGCAAGGTATAGAGAAGTCATACGAGAAATACCTGCGTGGTGAAAAGGGGGTAGAGGTTTTGCTTCGTGATGCGCACGGGCGTATTCAGGGGCATTATATGGATGGTAAACTGGATAGGCCGTCGGTACCGGGCAAGAACCTGAAATTGGGATTGGATATTGATTTGCAGATGTTGGGTGAGCGTTTGATGAAGAATAAAATCGGTGCTATTGTGGCTATTGAGCCGGAAACGGGGGAGATTTTATGTCTGGTATCGGCACCTAATTTTGATCCGCATCTGATGATCGGACGTCAGCGTGGGAAAAACCATAATATGTTGCAGAAAGATAAACAGAAGCCGTTGTTGAACCGTGCGATTATGGGTGTTTATCCTCCGGGATCTACTTTCAAAACAGCCCAGGCGCTGACATTCTTACAAGAAGGTATCATACAGCCGTCCACATCGTTTCCCTGTTCTCATGGATTTATTTATGGAGGCCTGCGTGTGGGATGTCACGGACATGGATCTCCACTTCCGTTGATACCGGCAATTGCCACTTCGTGTAATGCTTATTTCTGTTGGGGGCTTTATCGCATGTTTGGTGATAAGAAATACGGTTCGCCGCAGAATGCACTTACTGTATGGAAAGATCACATGGTTTCTCAAGGATTTGGTTATAAGCTGGGAACGGATTTGCCGGGTGAGAAACGCGGATTTATTCCAAATGCAGGTGTTTATGATAAGGCCTATCGTGGATCATGGAATGGATTGACGGTAATCAGTATTTCTATCGGTCAGGGTGAAGTTCTAAGTACACCTTTGCAAATGGCAAATTTAGCAGCTACCATTGCCAATCGTGGTTATTTTGTGACTCCGCATATCGTGAAGGATATTCAGGATGCAGAATTAGATAGTACCTACCGGGAACGTCGTTACACTTCTATTGACCGCTCTTATTATGAAGAAATTGTAGAAGGTATGCGGGCTGCTGTTACGGGAGTTACCGGAAGTGCTACTTGCCGTATAGCCGGAACCATACTGCCCGGTGTAGAAGTCTGTGGAAAGACAGGTACGGCACAGAATCGCGGACATGACCACTCTGCATTTATAGGTTTTGCCCCAATGGACAAGCCGAAGATCGCTATTGCTGTTTATGTGGAGAATGGTGGTTGGGGGGCAACCTACGGAGTACCTTATGGTGCTTTAATGATGGAACAGTATTTGAATGGAAAACTTTCGCCTGCCAGTGAGGAAAGAGCGGAAGAAATGAGTAATCGTGTGATAATGTATGGTGACGAGGAGAGATAGTATATGGAAATCACTGGATTGGGTAACAATCTGTGTTTACTTGATTCTGATTGCATTCGGTTGGTTCAGCGTTTGCGGGGCAAGCTATGATTATGGTGACCGCGACTTCTGGGATTTCTCCACTCGTGCAGGCAAACAATTGGTTTGGATCATCTGCTCTTTCGGATTAGGGTTTGTGCTGTTGATGCTTGAAGATGATATTTATGATATGTTTGCCTATCTGATTTATATAGCACTTGCCATATTACTTGTGGTTACTATCTTTATAGCTCCTGATACGAAGGGATCGAGGTCGTGGCTGGTTATGGGGCCAGTAAGTTTGCAGCCGGCGGAGTTTGCCAAGTTTGCTACGGCACTGGCGTTGGCCAAGTATATGAATTCCTATTCGTTCACCATGAAGAACTGGAAGAATATCTGGATGATGGTTTTTCTTATTCTGTTCCCGATGATGCTTATTATCTTGCAGCGAGAGACTGGATCCGCATTGGTATATACTGCTTTCTTTTTGGTTCTGTATCGGGAGGGGATGCCGGGTGTGGTTCTGTTTTCCGGGTTGTGTGCAGTAGTTTACTTTGTGGTAGGCATTCGTTTTGATCAGGTGTTTATTGCCGATACGCCGACGCCGATAGGAGAGTTTGCCGTACTCTCGATGATCTTGCTGTCTGCAGCAGGAATGGTATGGGTTTATAAAAAGAAATGGGAACCGGTACGTAATATATTGTTAGTTACCATTGGAGTGTTGTTAATCGCTTATTTTATATCGGAATATGTGACTCCGTTTAATTTGGTTTGGGTGCAATGGGGACTGTGTATGCTGGTAGTTGGGTATCTTATTTTCCTTTCGTTAAGTGAGCGTCATCTTAGTTATTTCCTGATAGGTATGTTTGCTATCGGTTCTATCGGTTTCTTATATTCCAGTGATTACTTCTTTAATAAAGTATTGGAGCCTCACCAGCAGATACGTATCAAGGTGGTATTAGGCATGGAAGAAGATTTGGCTGGTGCCGGATACAATGTCAACCAGTCGAAGATAGCTATCGGTTCCGGTGGTTTGACAGGGAAAGGATTCCTGAACGGTACTCAGACTAAGCTGAAATATGTACCCGAACAAGATACAGATTTCATTTTCTGTACGGTAGGTGAAGAAGAAGGATTTATAGGTTCTACTGCCGTGCTACTCTTATTCCTTATATTAATACTCCGTCTGATTGCTGTGGCGGAGCGGCAACCGTCTACTTTTGGTCGAGTCTATGGGTACTCGGTCGTTAGTATATTCCTGTTCCACTTATTTATTAATGTAGGTATGGTGTTGGGATTGACACCTGTGATTGGTATTCCGTTGCCATTCTTTAGTTATGGCGGTTCTTCGCTTTGGGGATTCACTATCTTGCTGTTCATCTTTCTGCGGATTGATGCAGGACGCAAAAAGAGACTGTCAGCGTTTTAATTTGATTCCTACATCGTTGATGCCGGGAAGAACTTCGTCCGGTAGAAGGTGTATAATTTTGAAGCGGTATTCCCCGGCTTTTCCAATACGAACGAAGCCTGCTGGGAGAGTTGATTGATATAACCCGCCCCAGCCATCTCCTAACCAAATACCTGCATTGTCAGCAAGTCGCAGTTCCAATGTATCCCGCTTGATATTTAGGGCTTCCGGACTGTCGTAGTAGATGAGTAAGGGCAGATTCTGATATGGATAATTGTTCCGGTTTCTTACTTCTACGGATACATTGTAGAGTGTAGCGGAGTCTGTAACCGAAACATTGAAGAATAGTGTGTCATTCCGCTGCCAACCTTCTGTTGGCAGGGATTGAAAAGAATGATATACAGTCTGTTCATCGCAGGCTGTGTGGAAGCCTGCGATGAACAGTAGTATTAAACTCTTCAGGAGAGATGTTTTATTCTTGAGCAGGTTTTTCATTTCCGACTGGTTTCTCTCCTTGTGGTCTGGGTGGATTGTTGGGGCGTTTGGGTTTGTTGCGCCTGGGCTGTTCTCCCCGTCGCTGATCGCCTTGTGGTTTGGGCTTATCACCTTGCGGTCTCGGTTCACCTTGTGAACGTGGTCTGGATTGTTGATCTCCGGGTTGATTCGGATTTCCTTTTTTCTTTTTCTTGCGGTTGTTATTACCGCCGTTTCCATTTCCACCACCGTTATTTTCTCCGCCGTTTTTACCTTTACGGCTACGGTCAAAGCGGGTTAAGCTTTCCTGTTCCAACAAATCTATTGGCTTCTTGGGTTCCACTTGGCGTGCTTCTTCTACAAGACTTTCTGGTTTAGTACCCCGTTTGTTCATACCGATGATTTCAAAAGCACGCTTACCACTGATTGTTACCAGATTGGCAGGAATGTTCTTGTCGGTAGAGTAGGTTATCTGATTGCTCAGAATATCTGCCTTAAAGAAATAGAAAGTACCGTCTTTGGTTTCCAACTCGATCTCCCTGGAAGGAAGACGCTTCTGAGCTTCCACATAGCAGTCCACTTCATAGTTGAGACAGCATTTCAGTTTGGCACATTGTCCTGCCAGTTTTTGCGGATTGAGAGAAATATCCTGATAACGGGCGGCGCTTGTGGATACTGACACGAAGGAAGTCATCCAGGTGGCACAGCAGAGTTCGCGTCCACAAGGACCGATACCACCGATTCGTCCGGCCTCCTGGCGTGCACCAATCTGCTTCATTTCAATGCGGACATGGAAAGCATCTGCCAATACCTTGATCAGCTGGCGGAAGTCTACACGTTCGTCGGCAATATAATAGAAAATAGCTTTGTTGCCGTCTCCCTGATATTCCACATCGCCGATTTTCATGTTGAGATTCAGGTTGAGGGCAATCTGCCGGGCACGTATCATGGTGTCATGCTCGCGTCCTTTGGCTTCATTATATTTGTCCATATCTACCTGTTTGGCTTTGCGATAGATGCGCTTGATATCAGCCTCAGACTTGATGTTAGCTTTTCGCATTTGCAGCGGAACAAGGCGTCCGGTTAGGGTCACTACACCGATGTCATGTCCAGGCGTTGCTTCTACGGCCACGATGTCGCCCTTTTCAAGAGGTATATGGTTGCTATTGCGGAAATATCCTTTGCGGGTATTCTTGAACTGAACTTCTACCAGGTCGCTTTCTTCTCCGTTTCCGGGAATGTCGGCCAGCCAGTCGTAGGTGTTCAGTTGCTTGTCTTGCCTGCCGCAACTTTTGCAGCAGAGACTTCTGCTTCCGTTATGTAGTTTAAAATCCATTTTTTTATTTATGATTGAGATTACTACTATATATCTGATTTCTACTGTTTCAGTAGAACTATCATTTTCAATGAAAAATCAAAGAAGACCATCCTTGCATTTACATTTTGCTCAATATGTATCTGCGCTTCGCTCAATTCATCCATCATTCCCATTACATTCCGTTCGTTGATAAAAGGGGCGAAGCGAGTGGCAAAGTTTTGTTCAGGCAAAGTCATGTAACTCATCTCTTTGCAATGCAGGTTGTAGATGAAATTCTCGCGTATCATACGCTGGGCGTATGTCAGGAAGTTCTTCTGTCGTTCGCGTCCCATGCCTGCCAGTTGCTCACTCCATTGCTTCATTTCACGTATCTTCCGTTGATAGGAAAGACGCATGAGGCTGACAAAGAGTTCAAAGAACAGTTCGTTTTCTTCGTTCAGGTGAATGGTTTCCAATGCTTTGATAAAGTCACCGTTGGCAAGATGCGCCAAGGTGAAACTATCATTAGGACGTACACCGTATTTCTGTTGCAAGGCGTTGGCAATATCCGTTTCTTCTATTTTACGGATGTTGAAACGTTGCGTACGGCTCAGGATTGTCGGCAGTATCATATCCGGAGTTTCGGATATCAATAAGAATACAGTTTTTTCGGGAGGTTCTTCCAAAAGCTTCAATAACTTATTGGCACAAACTACGTGCATTTTCTCCGGTAGCCAGACGATAGTAACCTTGTAGCCACCTTCGCTCGATTTCAGGCTGAGCTTGCGTACTATCTCGTCACTCTCCTTTGCATAGATGATGGCTTGCCCGTTTTCAGCATCCATCTCATTTAGCCAGTGGTTAAGACTGAAATAAGGGCTGTTCAGCACTAGATGGCGCCAATCAGTTATGTAATCGTCGCATACTTCTTTCTTCCCTTTTTTTACGATGGGAAAGACGAAGTGTACATCCGGATGTACCAGCTTATTCCACTTTATGCAGGAGGGACAAGTGCCACAGGCGTCTGTATCTGTACGGTTCGGGCAACAGATGTAACGGGCATAAGCCATTGCCAACGGAAGCTTTCCCACTCCCGATGGACCGCAGAAGAGTTGGGCATGAGGAATACGCCCCTCTTGCACTTCCTGCCGGAGTCGCTGTTTGGCTGCTTCTTGTCCTATTACCTCTTTGAAAAACACGATATTATATATGGTTTTATAAATTACAACTCATGTTACTTGATTTCGGCCTTAGTATACCAGTTTTGCAACTTCTTTTATACTGTCCACTGCACCGATGGAATAGAAGTGAATGCTGGGTACTCCATGTTCCACTAATTCCTTACATTGCTTAACACACCATTCGATGCCTACTTGTTTGGCTTCTTCATCCGTTTTGCATTTCATCGCTTCGCATGCCAGTTCTTCGGGCAAGTCCACTTTGAACGTCTTGGGTATCATGCTGATTTGAGATATCTTCTTGAACGGTTTGATACCTGGAATGATGGGAATGGTAACTCCGGCTTTCCTGGCACGTTCTACGAAGTCGAAGTATTTCTGGTTATCGTAGAAAAGCTGTGTGACGGCATATTCTGCACCGGCTTCCATTTTCTTTTTCAGCCAGTAGATATCAGTGTCGATATTGGGAGCTTCTTCGTGTTTCTCGGGATAACACGCTACACCATAGGAAAATGGTGTGTTGGTCACTTTCATTTCCGAGCCATCTACGAAGATGCCTTTATTGAAGTTGTTGATTTGTTCTTGCAATTCTGTGGCATGATGGTAACCGTCGCCTTCGGGGGTGAAAACAGACTCATGTTTTGCTTTATCTCCACGCAATACCAGTAAGTCGGTGATGCCCAGAAATTGCAAGTCGAGCAGTACATATTCCGTCTCTTCACGGGTGAAACCACTGCAAAGAAGATGCGGAACTACAGTGATATTATATTTATTTTGGATGGCGGCAGCTACGGCAACAGTTCCAGGACGGCGGCGTAAGCGATTACGCTGAAACAAACCGTTTCCCAGATCTTTGTACACATATTCGCTGCGGTGTGTGGTGATATTGATGTATTTCGGGTCAAATTCCCGTAAAGTATCTATGGTTTCGTACAGCTTCTCGATGCCTGTGCCTTTCAGCGGTGGCAGTATTTCAAAAGAGAAAGCTGTCTTCTCGTTGCTCTGTATCAGGTCGATAATTCTCATTTCTTTTTCGTTGTCTTTGCTCGGTGAACAAAACTTGTTTGTACATTGGGAACAAAAATACGAAAAAGAAATGAGATATGCTTTTATTTGTCCGGCTATTCTTTTATGCAACGTATGGAAAAGGCCTTATAATAAGTTGCATTAGTGATATGAGTTGCTGCGGAAGTAAACTTTGCATCGCTTCCGGTAAAACTGACAGTTCGCTCAGGTATGCTGTTGTCTGTGCCATTAAGTGTCCAGTAACCTGTAAATTTGCCCTTATGTAAGTTTTCTCCATTGCCCCATGTACCTGTGGGGATTGCTGCAAAACCGGTTAGGTTGGTACCTGCGTCAAGAATATCACCTTCTTTTAGGACTTCCCATTCTCCGGCTTTTAGTATCGAAGCGTTGTCTTTCGTATATTCTTTTAAGGCTTGCCAGTCATCACTATCTGGAATTTTCCATTCGGCAGGTGCCAAGTTCCCGGCAAGTACGGCTTCTCCATTATAGAAATATGTTTCTGTATTCTGAGGTCTGAAATAACCTGCACCTTCTCCTAATTGAGTTTGTTTGTCCAGTGTGGTTCCATCCCTGTACGTCATTGCACATAAATCTTCTCTCATCCAATATTGAGTACCTATTTTTACGATCGGATACTCATAAGAATCTCCTTTTCTTATATCCCTAATGGTATGGCTGACTATATCTATACTGATAGGGTTATTCGTTTCTTCCAGTAGGATTTCCCCTTTTTCATTGAGATAGAATTTGTCAACGGATTGAAGGTTGCCTTCTGTATAAATAAAGGAACTATCGTCTGTATTCCACTGTATGGTTCCTCCACATATCGCTCTCTTATCATCTTGAAATTTTAGAACGACGCCTTTGCTCAGATCGCATGTTTCGTCCTCTTTGATCGGGTATGCGACAATTGCTCTCGAATCAATATTGTCAGATTTTAGATATTCTTTGCAAACTTCCGCTATCGGTTTGCCTTCATGGTAGATTCTATATATGTTCGATTGAGAGAAAGTGAGTGCGGCCAAATGAATGGTTGTGATGCCACCGCTGTTGTTCGTATCTTTGCTGTCTCCGGGCAGCCAGTCTTCAACTGTACTGGTTATTCCGGTGAGAAAATGACTGGTTGTTTGCATAGCTTCGATATCGATTTGACATTGTGTGCTTCCTGTCATATTTAGTTCCGGCATTGGACAGGTGTATAACTTTCCATTCCATTCCATTATGAAGGATTGAGTTTCGGAATCAGCGTTTTGTGGTATGATGATGAACTCTTTTCCTGTTAAGACTCCTTTGACTATGCTCCATTCACCAAATGGAATGATGTCTGCTTCTTCTCTAAGATTTGTAAAGCTGTCTGTTTCTGTGTCATATTCTGCTTTGCTTTTGAAACCTACCGCGATAATTTGAGGATTTGCTTTATAAATCTTTGTTATATCTTCTCCTGTACCGGCTGTGATTGTGATTTTTATCTTGGTCAACTTATGTTTGTAATTAAGTACAACAGCCTCTTCGCTGCTTTCTACATTCTTCTCCGAGGCTACCATGAAGTCGGATACGGATAGATCTTTTGCGCTGCTTTGGTTGGTCTGTACAGATACAGGAATCGTTGATTGTCCTGCTTCTATTCCGGTCGATAGGTAGGGATAATAGCTGATGAAGTTGAGTGTGGCATCTCCTGTCGGATAAAAAACTGTTTTTTCAGGGATGAATACATTTTTTTCTCCACATTCCAGTTGTAAATTGTCAATGTAGCGTTTCTCTGTAATTGGTGTTGATGAAAGCATTGCGTATAATCCTACTTTATCTCCCTTATCAAAGGCTGTATTAGTTACACGTGTATTGGTTTTATTGATTTTTGTGGTGAACTTGATGGGAACAGTACCGGGAGAAATCTCAGAGTCTAATTCATTGATACAAGAAATGAATAAGAAAAAGATACAGAGTGATAATAAGATCAGTCTGTTGTTTTTAATAGTTGCTTTGCTCATATAAAATTGTTTTTTTGTGAAATACGGTTATCGTATTTCAGATTAATGTATAGCTTTATTTGTTAATTAAAGCATCGGAATATCTGGGGTGGGTAAGGACCATAATTGGTATAGGAAAGTCAGTGGCTTTGGGATGCTAATTAAGTGAATTCACGCTTGAACTCCGGCTCTATTCCATCTTAATGTTTTTCAATGTTCATTAACTTTACGGATGGCAAAGGTAGGATAATATTTTAAATACATGGAAGAGAAGGTGATCTTTTATTGACATTTTTATCTATGGCGCTTTGTATGAAGAAGATAAATAACTTGAAATAGCTCTACATTTTCATTCTTTCGCGGGAGATTTCAAAATTATCACGTACCTTTGTACTCTAAATTAAAGATAATCTGATAACTTATGCCATTAAATTTACCTGATAAGCTGCCGGCGATAGAGTTGCTGAAAGAAGAGAACATATTTGTTATTGACAACTCCCGCGCCACGCAACAGGACATCCGTCCGTTGCGCATCGTTATCCTGAACTTGATGCCTTTGAAGATTACCACGGAGACAGATCTTGTGCGTTTGCTCTCCAATACACCGCTTCAGGTGGAAATCTCGTTCATGAAAATCAAGAGTCATACATCCAAGAATACGCCTGTAGAACATATGCAGACGTTCTATACTGACTTTGAAAAGATGCGTGGTGAGAAGTACGACGGTATGATTATCACCGGTGCCCCTGTAGAACAACTGGATTTCGAAGAAGTGACTTACTGGGATGAAATAATGGAAATATTCGATTGGGCGCGTACGCATGTCACATCCACCCTTTATATCTGTTGGGCTGCACAGGCCGGACTTTATCATCATTACGGAGTACCCAAGTATGCGTTGGATAAGAAAATGTTCGGCATATTCGAGCATCGTCCTTTAGATCCGTTGCATGCTATTTTCCGTGGTTTCGATGATATGTTCTATGTACCTCATAGCCGCCATACCGAAGTACGGAAAGAAGATATCTTGAAAGTGCCTGAACTTACTTTACTTTCGGAATCGGAAGATGCAGGCGTACACCTGGTGGTAGCACGTGGTGGACGTGAGTTCTTTGTCACCGGACATTCGGAATACTCTCCACTAACGCTGGATACGGAATATCGCAGGGATGTGGATAAAGGTCTGCCCATTGAAGTACCTCGTAATTATTATGTGGATAATGATCCGGACAAAGGTGTGATGGTACGTTGGCGTGCCCATGCCAATTTGCTGTTCTCTAATTGGTTGAACTATTTCGTTTATCAGGAAACTCCGTACAATATTAACGATATAAAATAAGTGACAAGCTACAAGCTACGAGTTGCAAGTACCGTTCGGTATGATAGCGCGTAGCTAGTTGTAGCTTGTAGCCTGTAACCTGTAACTTGTAACTGAATAGAATGATAAAGCAACGGAAAATAGAATTGTTGGCACCTGCCAAGAATCTGGAATGTGGTATCGAGGCTATCAATCACGGTGCGGATGCAGTGTACATCGGTGCGCCCCGCTTTGGTGCGCGTGCGGCTGCCGGTAACTCACTGGAAGATATCGCTGCTTTGGTGGCGCATGCCCATTTATATAATGCCCGGATTTATGTAACTGTCAATACGATTCTGAAGGAAGAAGAACTGGCGGAAACGGAAGCTATGATTTGGGATTTGTATCGTGCGGGTGTCGATGCACTCATTGTGCAGGATATGGGAATTACCCGTCTGAATCTGCCGCCTATCCCTCTGCATGCCAGTACGCAAATGGATAACCGTACACCGGAGAAAGTGCGTTTCCTTGCAGAAGCTGGTTTCCGACAAGTAGTATTGGCACGTGAACTTTCCTTGCAGGAAATCAGCCATATTCATAAAGCCTGTCCGGAAGTGCCGTTGGAAGTATTTGTACATGGGGCACTATGCGTTAGCTATAGTGGGCAATGTTATGTCAGCCAGGCTTGTTTCGGACGTAGTGCCAACCGGGGAGAATGTGCACAATTCTGTCGTTTGCCTTTCAGTCTGGTGGATGCCGACGGAAAAGTAATTGTACGTGATAAGCATTTGCTATCCCTTAAAGATTTGAATCAGAGTGATATCTTGGAAGAGTTACTTGATGCAGGTGCCACTTCGCTCAAGATAGAAGGTCGTCTGAAAGATGTTTCTTATGTAAAGAATGTTACGGCTGCTTACCGCCAAAAGCTGGATGCTATCTTTACACGCCGTAAAGAATACGCCCGGGCTTCTTCCGGTACTTGTAATTATACCTTCCGTCCCCAGTTAGATAAAAGTTTTAGTCGTGGATTTACGCATTACTTCCTGCACGGACGCAGTGAGGAAATTTTCTCTTTCGATACTCCGAAATCCCTCGGTGAAGAGATGGGGACCATGAAGGAACAACGCGGAAACTACCTTACAGTAGCCGGATTGAAATCATTCAATAACGGTGACGGTGTTTGTTATATCGATGAGCAGGGACGTCTGCAAGGTTTCCGTATCAACCGTGTGGACGGGAATAAACTCTATCCGGCAGGTGAGATGCCCCGTATCCGTCAGCGTACTGTGCTTTATCGTAACTACGATCAGGAATTTGAGAAGCTGCTGGCACGTAAGTCTTCCGAACGAAAGATTTCCGTATCCTTGCTTTTGGCAGATACCGCCTTCGGCTTTACCCTGACTGCTACAGATGAGGATGATAATAGTGTAACCCTTTCTTTCCCTTATCAGAAAGAACTTGCCCGTACACCGCAGGCGGATAATCTGCGTACACAACTCGGCAAATTAGGAAACACTCCTTTTGAAGCTTGTTCCCCTGTAGGGGCGAATCATCACTCGCCCGAAACTGGTTCCGCCATTGAAATTCATTTTTCCGGCAACTGGTTTCTTCCTGCTTCCGTCGTAGCCGAATGGCGGCGCCAGATTATAGAAAAACTTATTACTGTCCGCCGCATCAACTACCGTCAGGAACTGGCTGTCTGGAAACCGACCGTCCATCCTTTCCCGCTTCCGGATACTTCGCATAAATCAGTCGCTTCCAGAACTTCATTGACGTATCTCGGCAATGTGATGAACACTCGTGCCGCTTCTTTTTATACTGACCACGGCATTGCTTCCGTGGCTCCGGCCTATGAGAAACAAGCTGTTCCGGGTGCTATCCTGATGTTTTGCAAGCATTGCTTGCGATATAGTATGGGCTGGTGTCCTACTTTCCAAAAAGGGCGTTCGCCTTATCGGGAACCTTATTACCTGTTGGGAACCGATGGTAAGCGTTTCCGTCTGGAGTTTGATTGTAAAAATTGTCAGATGAAGGTTTATGCGGAATAAGGAAGTGAAATATGGTTCAGAAATGCGAATCAGCATAGGACTGCGTAGAGTATATGGTTTCTTTTCTCTGCGCAGGTCTGCACTTATTTGGATTTCTTTATTCTTGTGTTTTAGTTTTCTTTCTTGCCGTTATTCCCGTCCCAACCTAGATGATGAAGGTATGAGCGCTGGGACCCGCGATTCTTTGACTTACCTTTATGACCGCCACTATACGCTGAACACCAATCTGGAAGTGGTGCAAGATTCTGTTGTGCTTGCTTGTCTACCGGTGAAAGATTGCTATAATACCCTTTACAAAGGAGATCGTGTGGTAGTGGCCGAATTTGCCATTCATCCGGCGGATAGTGTGGATAGTGTCTGGGTGAAGCTGGCCCATACTCAGGAGATACAAGGCTGGATTGGTGAGCGGGAGATGATGCAGGCTTTTGTGCCGACGGATAGTATTTCCCAATTCATTTATTTGTTCAGTGATACGCATGCATCGTATTTCGTTGTCATTTTCGCATTGTTTGTGGGTGCCTGGATGCTTCGCTTGTTCCGTCGCAAACAGTTGAAGATGGTTTATTTCAATGATATAGATAGTGTGTATCCGTTGTTGCTTTGCCTGCTGATGGCATTCAGTGCCACTGTGTACGAGTCCATGCAAGTTTTTGTGCCCGAAACGTGGGAACACTTCTACTTTAATCCTACGCTTTCTCCTTTCAAAGTGCCGTTTATCCTTTCGATCTTCTTGCTGAGCATCTGGTTGTTTATCATAGTGTTGTTGGCAGTGCTCGATGATTTGTTCCGCCAGCTTTCGCCTGCTGCCGCTATGTTCTATTTGTTGGGCCTGGCATCTTGCTGCATCTTCTGCTATTTCTTCTTTATATTGACTACACAGATATATATTGGCTACGCCTTCCTTGTCGCTTTCATTTGGATTTTTATGAAAAAGATGCATACCACACTTGTTGTTTATCGCTATCGTTGTGGTAATTGCGGACAGAAACTCAAAAAGAAAGGACGCTGTCCGGGGTGTGGCGCGATTAATGAGTAGGAGGAAGAATTTCTTCGCACACTCTCATTTCCATGCCTTTATACACCACCACAATCTTATGTAGCCGGGTGCTGCCGATAGCACGCTTTACCGTATCCGTATCAGCGTAGCGGTTGGCCTGGGCAATTGCTTCCTGACGTAACTCCTCCACATGAGTTTCGGGATCTTTGTATTTGGCATATTTCAGTTCCACGATGTAACTGTGCGCCATGTCGGAGTAGATGTCCAGCATGGGGCAGAGGAAGATGTCGACGTAGCCCGCCTGGGTGTCCTGTTCGGAGATGGGGCGGTAGAAGCGGTTCTGTGCAGTCATGGCGAGGGTGAAGCCGTGAACGAAGAATTCGCCTTTCTGTTTGTCGCGTTGCGAGGCGTAGCGTTTCAGGCAGTCGGCGATGTAGTCGAAGTAGGCTTTCCAATCACCCCGATAAGCGAGACGGCTTGCCAGTTCGCTCTTCTCGTAACTGCTGAAACTCAGTTCGGCATCATTGTAGGTGTTCAAGAGATAAGTATATAGTTGTTCCTGTACTACTAGGTTGGGGATGGTCAGTTTCGTTTTTCCTTCGTGCGTGCCGCTAATGGTGAGCATTCCGAAATAGTAGAGCAGACTCACGAAGTTGTCCGGATTGGTGATGCCGGAGGCAGGGAAGCCGGTCTTCAGTTCACCGGTGATGAAGCCTTGACTCACCAGAGTCTGAATGACGGAGGCGTCATGGGCAAACTCTTTGTCCTTGCGGATGAGCATGCGCAGTTTCTCGTAATCGATGCGGATGTTCTCTTCCACCATGTTTAGCGGTGCTTTGCCATTGTCAATATAATTCTTGACGAAGTAAAGCACCATGTTGGAGTTGTACATCGTGGTTTCACCGTAACATTCCTGCGCAAAGCAATAGTTGTCATACCACGGTTTCATGATTTCTATCAACTCGTCCACGGTGTGCTTGAAGGGGCTGTTCGTCGAGTAATAGGTCAACATTTCGCGCACTTCCTCTTCCGTGAATCCCATCATCCGGTTGAATTTCGGCGTGAGGGAGTAGTTTGTTCCGATGTTGAAGCCACTGGTAAGGTCGTCCATCGTGACAGGGCTGACGCCAGTGATGAAGCAACGCTCGATGCTTGAATAAGTTCCTGCTTTTACTTTATTGAAGAAAGCGCGCAGGTAGCCTTCGCCATGCGTTTCGTTGGTGTAGCGATGCAGGCTTTCGGGATCGGCGAGGATGGCGTTGGTGAAGTGGTCGTACTCATCGATGAAGAGATACATTTTCTGTCCGGCACGTTCGCACTCATGATAGAGGAAATCGAATTGGTTGACGGCCCCATCTTTTTCATCCAATTTTTCTTTGATACCTTCGGGCAAGAGGTCGGCATATACTTCACAGAAGTAGTCGAAACAGATTTGGCAATGTTCGTCCAGACCTTTACGATAATTGTTCAGTTCACCGGTGATACCGGAGAAATTGAGATAGAGCACCAGGTAGCTGTTGCGGCTCGGTGTGGGATGTTGTCCGATATATAGGTCGCCGAAAAGAGCTTCGAACTTGTCACGGGTGCGTATGTCGTAATAGTGTTGCAGCATATTCAGCGTCAGGCTCTTGCCGAAGCGGCGGGGACGGATAAAGAAAAAGAAGCGGTCTGCCTGCTCAATCATGGGAATAAAGGCGGTCTTGTCTACATAATAATAGTTTTCGAGGCGGATATCCTCGAAGTTCATCATACCATAAGGTAAACGTTTTCTGTTCGCAGGTGCCATATACATCATAATCAGTTCCTCCTTTAAGCAATGTTTCTGAATGACAAAGATAGATGATTTCCATTAGATTAAGAAACTATTCTTGAGAAACTATGCCTCTGCGCTGCATCAGAAACACCCCTGCGTCGTACCTGTACCGTACTTGCTCCGTATCTTCTCCGTACTTTCTCCGTGTAGAGGTACTTCTGAGCGAAGAATGTACGGAGCAAGTGCATCCCGGGTGCGGTTCGGGTATAATATCTGCAGCTATGAAAGAATAATCCAAACCAATGACATAATAATCTAAATGTCCTCCAGAGCCTTTGTAGCCCGACTATTTTTGCATTCATATGGACTTTCGTTTCATTCAGTTTAAGATAAATCCTTTTCCTTTGCCGTACACTTTTGGTAACGAACTAAAAATACATATATGATATTATGAAGAAACGAATCCAATTCCTTTTCGGTAGCATCGCCCTCCTGGGCATGAGTGCTTGCAGCGAACCCTACGTTCAGCCTGATGCTCCGATTAAAGAAGTTCCTTTTACACAAGTTCACCTGAACGATAACTTCTGGACTCCGCGTATTGAAACCAATCGTACAGTCTCCATACCTTCCGCATTTAAAGAATGTGAGAAGAACGGGCGCTTCGATAACTTTGCCATTGCCGGAGGATTAATGAAAGGCGAACACCGTGGTGATTTCTCTTTTGACGATACCGACCCTTATAAGATAATAGAAGGAGCCTCCTACTCGCTGGCTGTGAAGTATGACAAAGTACTGGATGCTTATCTGGATAGTGTCATTTCCCTTATCGCAGCCGCTCAGGAACCGGACGGCTATCTTACTACGTGCGTAACTAATAAATGCTACCGTCTTTCCGGTTGGTGGGGAACGCATCGTTGGGAAAAAATCAACAGTCACGAACTTTATAATAGCGGTCACTTGTACGAAGCTGCCGTTGCACACTATCGCGCGACAGGTAAACGCTCTCTGCTTGATGTAGCTATCAAAAATGCCGACCTTGTTTGTCAGGTATTTGGTCCCGGTGAAGGACAAAAGCATGTTCCTTCGGGACACCCCATTGCCGAAATGGCGCTTGCTAAATTATATAAAGTGACAGGTGACGAGAAATATCTGAAAATGGCTAAATATTTCGTGGAGGAAACCGGACGCGGAACAGACGGTCATCGTCTCAGCGAATACAGTCAGGATCACAAACCTATTTTGCAGCAAGACGAAATCGTAGGTCATGCCGTGCGTGCCGGATACCTTTATTCGGGTGTTGCCGATGTGGCTGCCCTGACCCAGGACACAGCTTACTTTAACGCACTGAGTCGTATTTGGGAGAATATGGCAAGCAAGAAACTCTTTATTACCGGAGGTATAGGTTCCCGTCCGCAGGGTGAAGGCTTTGGACCTGACTATGAACTGAACAATCATACCGCATATTGCGAAACTTGTGCAGCCATCGCCAATGTTTATTGGAATCACCGCATGTTTCTGGCTACGGGAAACGCCAAATATGCCGATGTGTTGGAACGTGCACTTTATAATGGTGTGATTTCGGGTGTTTCCCTCAGCGGTGACAAGTTCTTCTATGATAATCCGCTTGAATCTATGGGGCAGCACGAACGCCAGCATTGGTTTGGTTGTGCTTGTTGTCCGGGTAATGTAACCCGCTTCATGGCTTCCGTACCTTATTATATGTACGCCACTCAGGGCAATGATATTTATGTCAATCTTTATATCCAGAGTAAAGCCGATCTTAATACGGAAAGCAATAATATAGCTTTGGAACAGACTACTGAATATCCTTGGGAAGGAAAGGTTTCCATCTTAGTTACTCCTGAGAAAGAGCAGGAATTTGCTTTACGTTTTCGTATCCCGGGTTGGGCGCAGGATGCTCCCGTACCGACGGATCTTTACTCATTTACTGATAAGGCAGGTGTTTACAGCATCTCTGTTAACGGTAAGAAAGTAAATGCCAAACAATATGATGGCTACGCTACTATTTCACGTACTTGGAAAGCGGGTGATGTGGTAGAAATCAGTCTTCCGATGGATGTGCGCCGTATTAAAGCCAATGATAATGTGGAAGATGACCGTGGTAAACTGGCTATCGAACGTGGGCCTATCATATTCTGTCTGGAAGGCAAAGATCAGTCTGACAGCACTGTTTTCAACAAGTTTATTCCTGATACCACTCCAATGGAAGCAGCTTATGACGTTAATCTGTTGAACGGTGTTGTAGTGCTGACCGGTAATGCGAAAGAAGTGGGTAAAGATGGTAGTGTGAAAGAGGTTCCTTTCAAAGCCATTCCTTATTCAACCTGGAATAATCGTGGTGCAGACCAAATGGCAGTTTGGATTCCTGAAGCTGCCGAGTATGCTCGTCCCATTCCCGAACCGACAATTGCCAGCAAGGCACGGACTCTGATGATACAGGCTCCTATCCAAAAAGATGCTCCTGAATCAGCCTCCGTAGAAAGCTGGGCATGGGGTGTGAATGACCAATGGGAACCGAAACGTTCGTCGGATATTTCTAAGCCTTACCACTATTGGTGGTTGAGAAACGGAACACAGGAAACGCTGGCTTACCAATTTGCTGTCTCTTATACACATCTGACGCTGCCGACGACTTAATAGG
>ERZ1027269.216-NODE-216-length-23345-cov-32.726793_pt1 | contig 23345 bp, 27 predicted proteins | sample MGYA00519471_ERZ1027269 | MGnify/ENA primary metagenome ERZ1027269 (study PRJEB26926, sample SAMN06164687) | human gut metagenome | biome: ENVO:00009003; feature: ENVO:2100002; material: ENVO:00002003 | host: Homo sapiens | place: USA | collected 2012 ...
TACGAGATGTAGAGAGGTCTCGTGGGCTCGGAGATGTGTATAAGAGACAGCGTAGTAGGTATTATCATAATTTAAAGTAGAGATACATAGTTCGTGAGAATAGTGTATCTCATTTTTTATTCTATTCCATGTTCTTTTTGAAATAATCTCATAAAGTCTGCTACTATTTGCTTAGACTCTTCACTATTCAACTCTTCATTTCCAGATTCTTCTGCAATTTTTTTCAATTCAAGATCAGAACCTTTAACAATTATCTGACTCTTCATATCTTCTAATTGTTGAATAAATTGCATAATTTTTTCTCATATCTATTTTTAATATTTATTTTATTAAATTAGACTATATCATCTAAATTATATTTCAAATTTAGTTATACATTTAGTCGTTGAAAAATTAGAATTTACTCCAATTTCTGCTGATTATACTTTATTATTATGTATTTCCAGCATTTTAGTATAATTTATAAACCGCAAAAATAACTTACGGTTTCTAGCTACAGCTTCCCAGTAAACAACAGCAGGTGAGCAATAATATTTCCATCCAAATGTACCGGAGTCGATATCCCAAGGTGCAGACAGATAGAGTTTATATGAATCTTGTGCTATTTTAGTTGCATTATTAGCGATAGTCATATAATTTGTGCTCTGAACTGTTGATACTGGATAGAAATAGTTAGAATTGATAGCCATATTAGCCAAGTAATTCTGGAAACTTAGTGATGTATTTCCAAGGTCACATAATCCTTCAACCACATAGATTTCCTGAATGTTGATTTCGTCAAGTGCTTTCTTAAGATCCGATTCAGATACATCAAGAATATCTGTTTCAGTTGGATCTACGCCTAATTTTGCATAAACTTGATCTCCACCATTTTCTTGATATTCATAGTACTTATATGAACTTCCAGATCCAACTCGGTAAACATCTCCAACTGACATACCTTTTGAGTTGTAAAGATCAGTCATTGAAGAAACTGTTTGTTTATAAGAACCTGCATTTGGGTCATTAGGATCAAGTTCTACCCATACTTTATCATCAGCTCCGTATCCATAGTAGTTCAATCCAAGCTCTCTCATATCGTCAGGGAGTTGAAGTTGAATCATACTTAGGAGTTCATTGAGTTCTGATACTTCCATATCTCCACGGCCGGTTACTTTACCTATATTAAAGAACTGTACTTCGTCAGAAATATTAGGATCAAGAACAGCGACTTCATAAAAATCTCGCTGTAGGATACTTTCTGACGGTTCTACTGTTCCTTTCTTAGTATAGGTATCTAGAACGGCCGATAGTACCATATAAGGAGAATCAGAGTTTTCGTTCAAAGCGGGGTTAGTTAATTCTTTGGTAACTACTGCATCATGATTAAAACGTCTAATTCTAACTCTCAGATCAGTATTAGAGTTATATTGATTAACTGCATAATATTTCTGTTCTTCGAAACCAGACCAAGCGGAAGCATTAATATCTATAAGTTTTTGATTAGGATTATCACTAGTCCAATCAGGTTCACAAATCACGATATACTGCTTTCCTAGTGGACATCTAGAGTCTGAAGTATCTAGCATATCCTGTCCTAGATAAAGTTCATAGAATACAACTGCCTTTGCTTTATCGGGATCAGTTGTTTCATTTTCAGAGATGATATTATTAGGATCTGTGAAGAATTTATAAGATGGAGAGAAGAATTTATTAGTTTCATTCATTTGATTTACTAAGTCGGGGAGAGTTCTTACATAGTAATCATATTGAGGACCATCATCGGTGGTACGATTACCAAGAATACCTACTCCATTCAAATTAATTGACCATCCATCTTGATCATGTTCTGCATCATCACCATCAATATCAAGAACAAACTTAACGACACCTTTATCAGCATCTCTAAATCCCTTCATTAAAGCACCATCTCTAAGGATATATGTACTATAATCAGTTTTAGTCATGGGTTTAGCGTAGTAGATATCGTTAGCTTTAGATGCTCTACAAACCAGCATAACATTAGAGCCAGCCAATCTATAAGCATTCATCCACATTGTTGCAGCTACATTTTTATCTCCTGTATTATTAGCATCATGATAAAGATTATTCAAGGATGCCATATAATCTTCTGTTAAGTCCCCTGAAGCATAAGTTTTTAAGAATTCAGATTGACTAGAGATCAGTGTAGGAACTGCTGGGCCTGCATCAGAAATTAAAGTCACTCCGATAATTAAACTTTCACCTGCAGTAGGATTAAGAGCTGCGGTATGTACTCTCTCTATAACTTTTACATACGGTTCGAGAGTTTCAGTCCATTGTGCCATAATTTAAATATAATAATTAATTGTTTTATTTAACCAACTTCTACGAGATATACTGGATATTTATTTCTTATAAATTTTTCACATATTCCAGCTATTAAACCAACATCAGCGGTTCCATCAGATATAGTAGTTATAGAAATCTCATTATATCTACTTTTACTTTCTTCTGTTACTGCACTTGAGTTTGGTAGATTTCGTATTATGTTTTTTGTTATATCTTTTAGTTTATTATCTGCTATTGTATTTACTAGAAGTCTAAGTTCACCAGAATTTCTTGTTATAGCTACACTTATTGCTGATTTAAGAGAATCCGCCGTTTTAGGATCTCTTGTAAAATCGGAGCCTTCTTTAAAACCTGTTTTCTTAAGATCCTCTACTACTCTATCCATTAATCTATTGTCAACTGTTAACTTTCTGGAAATAGCCTCATCACCTTTTTTTATAGTACCAACTAAGGCTCCAAGAGCTGCTCCGACTAATGTTCCGGCGGCTACTACTCCAAGTCGTTTAGCAAATGGACTTAGAGTATTTAATTTTCGGAAAGTAGGGTTACTTCCTTCATATTTAATATTTTTAGCATCTTTTCCGGATAATGGTAAACTTAGAGTAGCTACGTTTCCACCAATTATAGCTCCTTTAACAGTATCAGATAATATACTAAAGTCTTTTCTTCTAAATGTAATCATATTATTATCATTTTTCTCGGAAAAGATTTTTTTAAATTTATAAGAGGTTGTCTTTTTAGGTTCTTTTACTTCTACCTCTTTTAAAGTTTTATTAACTCCTCCAAGTGCTTTAGTTAATCTATCCATTGCTTCTAGCTGTTCATCTTGATATTTTTTATCAGAATTTTTTCTAGTAGCATTAATAGCAAGATTAGTTCCAGAAAATCCAGCAGTGGCAGTAGTAATTTTTGCCGTAGGGTTATTTTTATAAAACTCCTTTACATCTCTGATTATTTTCTTTGGTTTAAATTTTGCCATAATTTTTTATTAATTTTAATAGGAATAACCATCTCTTTGAGTCATATTTGTCTTCCAATCCTGTTTTTCTCTTCGTCTAGCCTGTCTCTGAGCATAATTAAGTCTTTTATTATACCATTCATTATTTTCAGCTTGTTTATTTCTATTTCGAAGAGCCATTCCACCTGCTAGAAGACCACCAACAACTAATCCAGTTTTTCCACCTTTACCCATTCTTCCGAGTAAACTACGACCTGCCTTATTCTTTCCGAAAGCTCCAGCAATAGCACCAACTGTTCCACCAAGAGCAGCACCACCAAGAGCAGCACCAGCTACAGAACCATATCCAGGAGCTTGTTTTGGTTTTTCAGCAAGAATATCTGAATCTTTCATTCTCTTAAGATTATCAGTATCGTCGTATTTAGTGAATAATTTTCTTTTTATAATCATTGTATTTCTTGATTTTTAGAATCTTGATATTTGAAAGCATCTTTATCTAGAGCCCGAGCTGTTTTATTTACTATCTTCTCTCCAGTTCCCCACGTTGCTCCTAAAACTGCAGCACCGACTGGAATACTACCTGCTAAGGCTGTTTTGGGGTTATCCATGATGAACTTACCTGCTTTTTGAGACCATACTGAACCTGAATGTTTTCCATATCTATTTAACTGATGACCGAATTTGTATACACCTTTTCGACCACCTCCGCCAGATAAATTAGAAAGTCCACCTAAAATTGTTTGTCCAGGAGTTTTAAATATCTGTGAATTTCTTACAGATTTAGAAGCGCCAGTAAATAATCTTTTAACTGCCATTACTCCAGGGACTGCATAGTTTCTCTGAGTTAATGCCATCTGATCTTTATATTGAGCTTTTTCAGCAGAGTATCCGAGAGCCATGGGAGCAGAACCTAGAGCAGCCATCGTTATTAACGTTCCTTTATTTTTTTTTGCAGCTTCTCCTAAAACTTTTCCAGTACCTTTTACTGCTTTCATTATAGATCCAGCAGAATAGGTTTTTTCAAGAGGCATTCCATTTTTCTTCATATCTTTTTGAATTGCTTTATCAGTAAGATATGAAGCTCCTGCCATTGTAGCTCCCATCATAGTTCCACCAATCAGCTTATTTTTTCCTTTCCACACAATTTTACCAACATCTTTAGCGAGACCTTTAGCATTTCCTAAAGTTTTATTATTCTTAAGAGTTGCTGTAAGTTTTGCAAAATTTATTTGAGCAAACTGTTTTTGTCCCATTACATCTGCTGCTTGTTGTGCTGCTTGTGGATTATTTTTTGCGTTTTCTGCAATTTTATTTAAAGCTTTGGTCATCTTTCTATTTTGCTCCTCTGCCTGTGCTGCTTGTTCCTCAGCTTGTTTCATTTGATCAGAGCCTTGTTTTAGAAAAAGACCTGTACCAATAGCCCCTGCAGCATTTAAAGCCATTCCCCAAAAAAATTCTTTTTGTCTAAACTTAATCATAATCTAAATCCTCCTATAATTAAGTCTGCATATCTTGACCGGCAGTTTTAAGACCTTTTCCAAGACCTCTAGTAGCTGCAGAACCTAAGAGATAACCAGCTCCCATACCTAAAATACTTCCAAATGGTCCCCCTATCATTGTTCCAATAGTTCCTCCTAATTTAGTAGCTCCTAAAACACCACCAGCGATTCCGGCTACTTTATTATCAAGAGCTTTACCAACTCCTTCTGTAACTCCTCCAAGTGTATTTTCGGCAGCTTCAGTTAGTGCATTGTAACATTTTCTTTTTAATCTGTATCTTGCCATTTACCTCTTCCTCCACGATTTAATTCTTGATTTAATTTTCTCATTTCTTTTCCTAAATTACCGATTCCAGCTAATTCACGTTGAGAAGTATTCATTCTACCCAGTCTATCCATATCTGTATCATATTTTCTCCCTTTAGTGAAACCAAGAGCTGGGTTATTAGTATTTAATATCTTGGTTTGAGAAAATCTCTTTACAATCATCATGCATTAAGTAAATATATTTTATAACCTAATCCGAAGGGTAATATATTCAATGCATTAATAGCATCTTCGATAGATTTGAATTCTAAGACCAATGATCTTGATTTTTTATCATATTTGATAGCCTCTCCAAGCAATTCAGAAACTTCATAAGATAGATCAAAGGAAGGAGAGAATGAACCAGATAGATAGGGATATTGTTTATCACCGCCTTTACTCTTAAATTCTCTTTGCTCTAAAATTGATCCTGGAAATTCTGAATACTTCTTTTCTTTCTTTTTTCCACCTCTTCTTTCTTCAGGATTATCATTCCTAGGTCCAGAAGTGTCTCCTAAAGAAGTATTATTATTTCCTCCATTATTGTTATTATTCCAATTTGGATCACTATCTTTTGGCGCAAATATAGAATGACTTACGTTTAATTGCATATTTCCAAGACGTTTATCATATGTTTTACCTGGAAGTCTAACCTCATCTGGTAACTTTGCTTTGGCACCAATTTTTAGATACATTCTATATTTATCTTTTCCAAACATAGAAGTACTAATTACAAATCTTTCGATTACTACATTATTTCCTCTAAGAACAGGAATTAATGCACTAGTATCTATTACTCCGAATTTATTTCTATCAGAATATCGCATAAGTTTTACATAAAGACTTCTCATTGCATCATATTCTGTAAATTCTTTCTGTCTAAATTTAATCATGCCACAACTGATAAATTATATTTTGTAGCGAGAATTTCTATAATATCAAAAGCTATTCCTAAGTGATCAGTTTCTGCTGTGATTACTCTGGTTTCTTTATTAATATCAGTTATTCTCATTCTAAAAATATCTTTGATTAATTTTTGAGTATAATTGTATAATTCCTTATCCTGTACTTGAATTTGATAATATCCAGACTCATTTTTTATAAATGAAACTAAAACCATAGCCTTAGAATTAACTCTACTAACGCTATCTGCTTGCTCTGGAGTTATAATATTAGGCCGTAATCCTTGTTTCTTTAAATATTCAATAGCGTCCGGCATTAAATTTTGGATAAGGTATTTCTTCTTTCTAAAATTTATCATAACCCTTTGTTTATAATTGTTGTTTCAGTATCAACCGGAACTTCATAATGATAATCTGGATTATTTCGTTCAAACTCTATATTCTGAACTATTTCTTCTAGGAATTTATATCTATCATCAATTACTTCATAGAAAAATAGTTCACATCTGAATTGACATTGATAAGAGAAATTTGAATTATCATCTTGTTGATATGTCTGGTTAAAATCTTCAGTTATTCCTCCCCATTTTATTGCAGCTGTCCATCTTTGTCCATATCTATCTGATGTTTTGAATTCACAGAAATTAGTAAGTAATGTGACATTCATATATCTATTTTTAAAGTCAAAGAATAATGGCATATCAGTACTTCTTAGATAAAATTCAACTGGTATTTTATGCTGCATTACTTTATCATCAGAATACTTAGGATGATTATCTTTCACTGGAGTCTGAAGAAATTGATAAACAACATGTGATGTTTTAGTTAATGTAGTTTCTTTATTAATTCTAACTAACTCTAAACCATAATCATCTAAAATTTTACGTAATTCTAGAATAAATTGATCTTGATAATCTACAGCTCTTATAACATAATCATTATATTTCCTTCTTAATGTAAATATTGTTTCAGATTCAGATTCAAGTGTAACATCATCTGAACTAATTACAATTTTAGGAAAATTTCTTATCTCATAACAGCTTGGTCTAGGTCCAATAGGTTGAAGATATATAAGATTTCCAGAGTAAAACAAGAAATTTATAAACTCAGGATTTTTATAATCTCCTTCCGAAACTACTATTGTTGTATAATTATAGTTTTGGATAACTCTAGATTCTGAGTCATTTACAATAACTATATTAATAGTATGTGGATCATAAGTTAATTTTCTTAACTTAAGTCCATTTAATGTAACATAAGTATTTTTAAATAATTTAGGAAGTCCTGTAGGGAGCATGTCAATTCTTTTTTCAGTACACGGTATTCCTAAAAGATCTGATAAACTTCCAGAAGTACTTCCTGGAGAATAAGTTAGAGTGAGAGTAGATCTTGAAGTATCCTCTACTATAGAGCTTATTTGTCCTTCTTTTACTTGAAAATACCTACATTTATTAGAAGAGAGTTTAAGACCTCTGTAAATTACATCACTCATAAAACTTATTTTAATATTTTAAAATTAATTTTCAGGGATTAACTTCTTCCTTAACTATTAGCTTTATTTTCTGCTGCTAAAAATGTACCAGCACCTAATGCAGCAGTTCCGGCGGCAGCAACACCTAATCCTTTACCTATTCCAATAGTGCCTCTTCCCACAGTAGAAGCTAAATTCTTAAAACCTTTGGCATTTTCTCCTGCTTTAAAAGCTCCTTTTGCTGCAGTCCAATTTGCCGCTGTTTTGGCGAATGGAGAAAATAATCCAAAATTTTTTCTTTTAAGCTTATAAGTTGCCATAATTATTTCATAATTTTTCCAAGTGCCTGCATACCTTTTTGATCAGCTTTTGCATTAAAAGCTTGTTTTGTCATCTGAGATCCTGTTTTCTTTAAAAGTGCATTATCAATTTGTTTAGCTCGTGCAACTCCAAAATCCTTAGCTCCAGACATCATCATTCTATCTCCAACTTTTCCTCCAACAGCTTTACCAGCTTTCATTAGTCCAGTATTAGTTTTAGCCATTATGTTAGCACCAAATGCACCTTTTTTAGCCCCAAGAATGGCTGCACCTGCTGCGAGGCCACCTAAAGCTAATTTTTTCCCAGTACTCATTCCGCCTTTATCATCAGAATATAATTTTCTCTTTAATCTAAATGTACTTGCCATAATTGTAAAAATTAAAAAGAGAAGGAACCTTAAGTCTATAAGACCTAGGGAATCCCTCTCTTTGTTTAAAATCATTTTATTCTTTAGGGATCTGAGAGTTTAACGATCCAAATGATTTTTATGGTTTAATTAGATACCGAATTTGAAAGTAACCTTCTGTACCAATTCAGGAGCCATATACTTAGTACCTTCCTGATAGTAGATACCAGAAGCCATCTGAGTTGGGTTATTGTAGTTACCAATAGTCGGAGTATCAGTCAAAGGCATATAGATACCACGTGCAAGCGGAGCCATCTGACCATCTTTTGTTTTGTGAATTGCATAGAAAGTACCTTCACCCGGAGCTTCAGCAATATCAGTAGAACGAAGTACAGGAATACCATTATACCAACCCAACAGGTCATTGATATAAGTCATCTTAGTATTACGTTCCCATTTACCAATCATTCCACCCTTCTGGAATTGATTAGATGCCATATTACCAGCTACATAGGCAGTAACATCAACACCCTTAACAGCTTTAGTTGCCAATGCACTTTCAACATTAATCAAGTAAGCATCGAACAAGTCAACTCTAGAACGATAATCCATGAACTGACCAGTCATAGCACCCTGAGTCAAATCCAAGTCAGCCATAACGTTACCATTATAACCTTCTTCCAAAGTAGAAACCAATTTATAGTTAATTACCTTAGTATACAATTCACGAAGCTTAGTGAACAAGAAAGTAGCCATATCAGAACCAGTTGCTTTCTTCATAGCACCTAAAGCAGCAATGTTATATTCAGCTACCAACATATCAGGTACAGTAGCCAAACCAAGCTGTTGCATCTTAGCGATAAATCTCTTATCATTAGCATGTGCATTAGAAGCACCAATAGTATTACAAGGAGTACCAGTAACATCTTCCTTACCTACAATAGTGATAGTTTCTGTAGCAGCATCACCAGCCAAAGCAGTAGCCAAAGTAAATTCTACACGACCATTCAAATAGTTGATAGTACCGTTAGAAATCTTACCAGCAACAGCCATGAAAGCACCCTGACCATTATCGATCAATTCGAATTTTTCAGTTGCAGTAGCAATCTTAACACGTACTGTACCAGGGATAATCTTACGACCAATCAAAGAAGAGTAGTCAGCATTAGTAGTCGGAGTAATATTCAAAGTAAAGTTACCCATAGCTTGAATATCCTGATAGTTATCCGGACCTAAGTTAGGAATAACAGAACGCATATCAGTTACACCCAAAACGTCGAACCAATAGAACAAACCATTAGGCTGATCAAAGTCACGTTCGATAGACATATAACCTGCGAATGAGCTTACATAAGAAGCTACAGAAGCATTGAAATACTGAGTAGACAGCAACGGAGTTTCTGCATAACCAGAGAAAGTCTTCTGCAGCAAATTACCTGCATTACCTAGACCAAACAAATCTTTCATTTCATCGTTACGAGAGAACATCTTAGCATATTCACGAGAACGAAGGTTAGCATCTTCTGCTGATACTGAGCTATTAATAAGAGCCTCCATCATTGAAGGAGTCTGCATCATTTGCAAATACTGTGTATTCATAATGTATATAATGTTTTTATTATTTTTAGTTTATGTAAAATGGTTTTTGAGGATAACCATAAACCTATCTATTTATATTTAATTACTTACGAAAACTATTTCCAGTCAACCATGATACTAGAGTATCATTTGTATCACTGAATTTCTTTTCTGAGAACTGAGCTTCCTGAAGATCTTGTTCTTGAGCCTGTGCAGGAGCTTGTTTTGCTTCCATAATTTGCTGAGCTGCTTCTTCTGCTACTGCTTGAATACTTTGAACTGCCTGAAGTGCTTTATCTTCAATAGCTTCAACACTAGTAGCACCACCTTGTGCAGGAGCAACACCTGCCGGAACTGCTACTTCCTGAGGAGCTACAGCATTAGGATCAGCTAAAGGAATTACAGGAGTATTAGGATCTACTTCTCCAGCAGGAACAGGAACTGCACCTACAACATCTGAGAAGAATTTATTAAGAATAGGATCTTCATAATCTCCTGAGAATTTCTTTTCTTCTTTATCAATAGAATGTTCTTCAAGTTTGTCAGCTTCTTCTTCTGATAATGGATGACATTCAATATCATCTTCACTCATAGTAGCCTTAGTAAATTCACCATTTTCCTTATCTTCTATAATTGCTTCTGTAGCTGAAATTGGAGTAATGATTTCTTTATCTGTTTCTACTTTCTTACCAGTTTCAATAGCTTTTTCTACTGGACAATGACCATCTTCTTCAGAGAATAGACGAACCATATATTCAGTAAATTCCTCACCTTCAGAGAAGAATTTAGTTTCTGCCTCATTACAGTAGATATCTTCAGAAAATTCTTTTTCTTCATGATTTTCAACTTTATCTTCTACTGCAATACTGTTTGTTAGATTATCGGCTTCTGCTTCTGAGATAGGATTAACATCAAGAACTTCTTCATCCATCTCAGCTTTAGTAAATTCGCCATTTTCTTTATCCTGTATAACTGCAGTCTTAGAATCGATAGGCGTAATAATTTCTTTATCTGTTTCTACTTGTTCGCCAGTTTGGATTGCGCTTTCAATTTCAGCAGAATCAGCCTCTTCAGAGAACAAACGAATCATATACTGAGTAAGTTCTTCATTTTCTGAGAAAAATTTAGTTTCTGCTTCGTCACACCAAACATCAGAGAATTCTTTTTCTTCTTCCTCATCTTCGTCTTCCTCTTCTTCAGAAACAACGATATGATCTGTCAACTCTTCTGCTTGATCTTCGCTTATCTTTTCAAGCTCCATTTCTTCACCTTCTAAACTAACTTTAGTAAATTCATCTTTATTTTTATCCTGTATAACTGCAGTCTTAGAATCGATAGGTGTAATAACTTCAGAATCTGTTTCAATCTCATCACCATTTTCAATAGCATCTTCAATAGCATCCTGAGTTGCACTAATACTATCTACAGATTCAGAGAAGAAACGACACATAAAGTCTGTATTATCAGCTTGGAATTCAGTTAAGTAAATAGTATGATCTGAAAATTCTGCTTGTTCAGGTTCTCCAAGTTGTTCATCTTCAACTACACCAAGACCATTCAAGAGATCGATAGCATATTCACGAGCGTCTTCGGGGTTATCAAAAATTCTAACTCCTGCTACTCCTTTTTCTGTTAAACTCTGAACTAATTCTTGAGCTGATGCTTCGTCATACTCTGGAGCATCTACAATAACATGATTTACTGGATCTACTCCTACTACAAACAACGGATCAAACTGTTCTGCTTCACTAAAATTCTTAGATTCTAGCTCAGTAACATCCATATCTTCACCATTAAACTCTACCTTTGCTTGATCACCTGTAGATTCTGATGTAACAACTACTTCATTTTCACCAGTTTTCTCTACTTTAAGATCACCTACTTTAGCTGTTTCTTCTGATTCAATAACTTCTGAGAATAATCTTTCACAAAATTCTTGATCTGAGAAAATTCTAAGAACTACGCTATTATCAGTACTTACAGAGAATTCTTTTTCTTCGCATTCTTCTACAACTTCAGGACCTTCTTGTGCAGTAATTTCTACACTTTCTTCATGACCAGCTGCTGGATTTAAACCACCATCAGGAAGATTTGGTGCAATAACAGCACTACCATCCATATGATTTTCAACTTCCTCGTCAGCTGCACCTACCTGATTACCCGGAGTTACTCCATCCCCTTCCGGATGAAGATATCCCTCGATTTGTTCAGATTGTTCAGCTGGATACATATCATAAGTATCATCCTCATCGGAAGCCTTTTCAACGATAGTAACTTCGCCATTTTCTTTGTCTGTTACTGAAACTTTACCGTCACCGATATTTTCATATTTTACTTCTTCAGTATCAACAGAGCCATTAGCCTTAGCATCTTCAATATCTTTGGCTACTTGCTTTGCTAATTCTTCATCCTTATCCTCTACAGCTGAGAATAGGACTTCCATAAATCTTGTATTTTTCATACTGAGTTTTATAAATATTTTATTTCATTATATCAACTTGATTTCCTTGAATTTTGATTACTCCACGATCAATTAATATATCTATTATATTATCTGGAGCATCATCATATCTCTCTTCTAGGATCTTTGTAAATTCTTTAATTCCCATTGCAGAATTACCAAACTCTATCTTTAAGTCTCCAATAATTCCAGAATCTTTAATCCAATCCTCTACTTCTTCAGTGCTAGAGAACTCAACTTCTTTCATTTCTTCAAGTGGAAGAGAATGAGCTTTTTTAATTAGCATTATACCTTTCGGTCCTAAAGATCCTTTAGATTCTAACATATTAATTATGTCTTCCTTAGGTCCTTCTATTGGGTCTAAATCCAAAATCTTAGTCACTGATACGATTAACTTAGAGAATAATTTAGATTGTAAGAATGCAGTTTCAGGAATAGTAACTTTATTATCTTCATCAATACTAGCAAAACCTTTTTCAACTAAATCTTCGGCGGAAATACCAAATGCCTTAACAACTTCTGATTCATTTAAAGTTTTGCCAGAAAATTCTTTTAATTTTACCTCAAATTCGTTCGACGGTTCTGAAAATTCTTTTTGTACAGCGGCATTATTATCTCCGCCGAATAACGAACGTCTTGAGAATCCTTTTTCTACTTCTTCAATTTTTGATACTTCGACTTGTACAGCTTCAGGAGTATTTTCAGGACTTGGTGTAACTTCTAAAACATTAAATCTATTTACAGCTCCACATTTAGGACATAAGAAGTTAGTTGTAGTGGCTAAAGTATCCATAATATAACCACAATCTCTACACTGAATTTTCTTATATTCTGCCTGAGTTACTCCACCTGAAAATAACTTGCGCCGTGGAGAAATCGAAGAAGAGAATAATTTACGTCTTTCTACTTTCATAATCTTTTTAACTGTTTTCTTCAGGGTTTTCTTCTTCTACTGGCTCTTCTTTCTTCGTACCATTCTTCGGCGCGAATATTTCCTCTAACATTGCATTAACAAAGTCAGAATAAGCAGCTTGAATTTTTTGATATCTTGCCTTAGATATTGCATTAGTTTTAGATACCTCAGACATAGCCATCTTATATGGTAAGAACAATTTTTGTACACTTATCAATGTATTTATAAAATTTATTTATAATTTAGACTATATCTTCTGTCTATTTTGACAGTTTATATACATAGTCGTTGAACAAATCACTTCTTTAGATTTATCTAAGTATGATTTGATGCTGATTTATCTCATTTAGATATTTCCAGCAATTCATATAAAAAACGCATATTATTTACGTACATTCTTACCTAAACTAGAAGCACCAAGTAATGTTCCTGGATTTTTTCCATTCATGATTTCTGGTGTAATCGACTTCATAATATCCAAAAGATCTGTAGTAAACAAAGACTTCATGATTTTAAGTGTTTCTGGATCTATTTTCTCTGGGCCGCCTTGCTGTTTTAGAAGTTGTTTGTAAGATAGAATCAATACACGAAATCTTTGACGAGTTGAATACTTTGATTCACGAATTCTATCTCTTAATGCAATTACTGAGAAATCTTTTTGAACAGGTTCTTTTGGCATCTTACTAACGGATTCTAAAACTTCTTCTACCATTCCATCTGCGGAGAAAACTTTTGCTTTTAACTTTGTAAATTTTCCATCAATCTTGGATGATTTTAACATATCTCCACATCCAAGAGAATTTAAATCAGAGAAAGCTTTTACTTTAAGTCCTTTAAATTCAAAATCCTTTGGAGTATATTCTATATCCGAAAAGTTTTTTTCTTCCCCATCAGATATTAGATTTCCTTCATCATCCCAAGTCTGTACTACTTGAGCTTGTTTCCAAGAAGGGTTCAAAGTAACATCTAATCCCTTGATACTTACTAATTTACGTAATGTATCTACTCCAGAAGTAGATGAATCCCAATATCCCAATTATTTAACTAATTTATAATTAATTGTAGACTATATTATCTAAGAAAATTTCTTAGTGTTTACTCTAGTCGTTGAGAAACTATTTTTATTAATAGTTTTTGCTGATTTAATTTATTATTTTTCCAGCAATTAAAAACATTTTCATGAATTAACTTTGAATTCATGCCTCAGATATTGTTTAAGGATAACTGCACTTACTCCAGGACGAACTCCGGCCTTTAATAAGTACTTTAATCTTTTTATGTTTTGTGCAGCCTCATCATCTGCTAAGGCTTCATCAAATAACTCTATTTCAGCATAACACCAAGAATCAGGCATAAGCTCTAATTTTGTTACATAAAATACAGGAGCAGCAGCCTCTGTACAAAGTAACATCATATCATCTTTACCCACAGTCTTAGATAATGCTGTTCCTGAGTTTTTTGCATTAGCCAAATTTCTTGCTCTGTGAGTTAAACCTCCCAACATATTCTTCGATTCAATAGAGCTTTTATAAGCATCACTATTGAGATAATCTTGAAGAACTTGTGCTGGAATATGACTCCCATCACTTGCTAAAATTTGGCTGCTTGTTGAAAATAATTTAACTCTACAGCGCATAATTAATTTTTTTTATTTATATTTTATATAAACTTTTATAATCTATTAATGTATTTGGATCTATTCCATATTTTATTGTTTTATTTAAAAAATCAGATACTTTTTCATATGTATTTAATATATACGGAACTTCTAAAAGAATAATATCTCCATTACTATTTTTACAATAATCTCTAACGTCTGTATCTCGTTGAAACTGTTTGATAAAATCATCTTCTACCCAATTATAAAAATTTTTAAATTTATTGTAGTGTTGTTCTCCGTGATATTCAATCCAGTAAGTTTGATTATTTACTACTATAGAGAAATCTATTCGAACAGATTTAGTTTTATCTTTTCTAATATTATTTACAACTACTTCATCTAAATAACTTATTTGAAAATTTTTTAACCAGGTTATAATTAATAATTCTCCAGTAGATTTATTGATTATAGGATTTCCCATTTTTCTATGTATATGATCTACTGGGGACATTTTAAATACATCTCCAGTACAATTATCTAAAATAGTTATTGGAGTTACGTAATTGATATAATCATCTAAATATGTATATCTATCTCCATGTACTTTTCTTGCTTCTACCAAAAATTGACTATCTGTCTTTTTATGTTTAATAGCTCTTTTATAAGCTCCTAATATAAAATTATCTTTCTTTTCTACAATAAAATGTAAAAAATTAGTTTCCCAATTTCCTATTGTATCTCCAGTAAAAGGATTTATTTCATTTACAAATACAGAAAACTTACTAGTTTTATTTTTAATAAATTCACATGTATTCGTAAAATCATATTCATATTTATATTCTGAATATTCCCTTGATAAATTAAACTGTTCAATTAAATCACTTTTTATCATGAGAAAATCACAAACATAATTAGGATCTTCTCTTAATCTATTCTTTATGTATTCAGTAGTATGAAAATACTTATCTGAATAATAGTACTCTATTTTCTTATCTATCCAATATTCAGTATATAATTTACTTATTGGCAGTTTTAAAATCCATCTACACTCCCATTCTAGAAAATTAATCCCTAATCTATTTTCAATAGAGTGTTTTAATTTTGAAAAATTATTATACCAAATTCCTAGTTCAGGAACATAAAATAATTTAACTAACTTATTTCCTTCTTTTATTGTTAATACTATCTTATAATTTTCTGATAATTCTATTGGAACTGGTAAAAATTTATTATCAATTGACTCATTAGTTATCACATTATCTACATATTCAAATGAATCTATCCGTTCTACAATAAATTCATTCCCTCTCTTAGGTCTATTAATTTTATAAAGTTTTACTAAATTTTGTATAGTATTAGCAGAAACTTTATAAATATTTCCGATTTCTTTATAGGTTAAATGTTTTTTGATAAGATTTTCAATATCTTCTTTGCTAATATTTCTATCAACTAAAGATATATTTTTCTTTTCATATTCAATGCCTAATCTTTTTATTCTAAGTCTAGTTGCACCTTCTGTTAAGTTATATAATTTAGAAATTTCAGAAATAGTTAGTTTTTTATCAAAAAGAAGTATTTCTATATCTTCTTTAGATATTATAGTTTTTCTTTCTGAGATATCAATTCCAAATCTTTTTATAGCTTTATGAACAGCACTTTCACTTGTAATTCCATAATGATTAGCTATCTCTTTATATGTTAGTTTCTTATCAAATAATAAATACTCCAGTTCTTCTTTGTTCCAATCAATCTTTCTTTTCATTTATTCTACTTATAGCTTCCCAAGATATCAAACTCTAAATTTATTTAATTTTCATTAGTGGAAGAGTAACTCGCGACTTTTACTCTTCCTTAGTGATTTTGAATAAATGAAAATTAAATATAAATTCCACGATATCTCATCGTCTATTTATCTAGGTCGAGATGACACGGCTCAAACGTGCGACTTCTTGGTCCCAAACCAAGCGTTCTATCTACTGAACTACATCTCGAATCTATTCTATTTATTCTTCTTTCTTTTTTCATTCCATTTTCGAATAGCTATTTTCCCTGATACATATGCACCACCAATAGGAAGTGCTGCAATAGTTCCTGCGATAGCTGCTTGTTTTGTTTTTCCAGCTTTTGCAAGTTTGGCAGCAACAACTCCAGGAACAATATCAGATGTTCCAAGAATTATAGCTTCATCTGGGTGTTTCTTTACATACTCCACCACCTTCTTACCAGTTTCTTTAGGATGAGTTACTGTATGTTCAATAGATTTTCCTATTTCTTTAACTTTATCAGTAACTTTACTAAATCTTTTAACTCTCAACATAGTTTTTATTAGTTATTATTATTTTCTTTCGTTGAACTATCCTGACTCGAACAGGAAATCCCAGAACCAAAATCTGGTGTATTGCCAATTATACTATAGTTCAATCATTTCTCCATAAAATATATTTTTGGAGTTTCTGATATAATTTCAAATCCAAGTTTCTTATATAAATTTATCGCATTTATATTTTTCTTTGATACTGTAAGTTTATTAGCCCCAGAAGAATTTATCAAATCAGTTGCTATTCCTTTTCCTCTATACCCCGGAGAAACTTCTAGAGCAATAATAGTATCTTCTTCGCACGCTATATATCCCACCAACTCATCTTTGGCTGGGTTTATTAATAATTTTCCAGCCGTTTTTCCTGGTGTATTTCTTGCGTGCTTTAACATATTCTCCTGTGACTTATATTTTTCTATATTTTCTTTGGTCCAGGGAAGTTCTTTATATTTTTGTTTTCGTAGTATTATCATAAGCTCTAAAAACCTTATATGTGTAATAATAAATATAGAAAATTATGAAAAATTTAAAAGTAGGAGATAAAGTTAAATCTCGTAAAACAGGATTTTATGGAGTAGTAACTGATGTAGATATTACTCCTAATAAATTATTTGTTAAAGTTAAATTAATGTTAAACGATAGAGAAGTAGAAATTCCAAAAAGCGTTCTGGATTATGTTACTCCAGAAGAATGGGAATTTGTAAAACGTATGGAAGAAAGAGATTGAAATATATCTCTTTTCTTTTTTTCTGTTCCTAGGACTTGATCGAACAATAGACCACTTTCCTCTGGCCATCCTAGGAATTGATTATATATTATGGAAAAAGAATCTTAAAATATATTTTCCAACATGTTTTGAAGTTCTTTTTGTGACTCTTCTCTTGGATCCGCTGTTATTTTAGTAAGAGATTCGAGTTGTTTAGCTATTCCTGAAGAATATCCCATCTCTTCTCCTTCATCAATAGATAATTTTAAAGAATAAACACTAGAAGCTAAAGCATCCCATAAATCCTTGCTTCCTGGCTTAGAACCATCAGGATTATCAAATAATGGAGATATTGATGCTTTTTTAGGATGATCTACTTTACGTTTTGGACCAACATATCTTAAATCATATGCCTCTCTTTGTAATCTTTTATATTCAGGAATTTCAAGAAGTTCATTGTTTATTATATACTTCAAATAAAGAGCCGGTTCACAAGGAGTATTATCTGTAGAAATTCTCCCATTATTTCTAATTCCTTCTCTTTCACAATATTGAAGTATTTGTTTAGAAAAAGCTTGGTCAGCACTAACTATAATATTAAATTTCTTGTTAAGATCTTCTATAAACTGCTCTATGTGAAATAAACTCGTCTCTTGTCCTTCTAACCTAGATACACCTAAAACAAAATGACATTTAACCTTAGGAACTAAAGTACCATTTATATTTTCCCAATGATCAAAACTAACTGCTGCTATTCCAGTTGTATCATCTACTACACCTAAGTCAAGACCTAGCCATATAGGAGTACCTCTTGGAATAAGATTAATCATTTTTTCTACATGATTAATAATCCTATCTTCTTTATCATAAAAATCAACTGTAATAATTTCAGGAATTCTATTCTTTATTGTTGAACATTTAGATAAGTGTTCTATAGTACCTCCAAAAAAACTATCTGATGATCCTGTATTAATACCAGATTTATCTTGAAGAGCTTTAATCAAATCAGATTTAAATTCTCCAAATAATTGAATAGGTACATGTTCCACTCTATCAGGGTCTTGATCATCTTCTAATTTATAGTTCTCTTCTTTATCATTTTTATTTAATATTCTTGGAGGATATTTACCATCTCCAGTATAAACTGAGAAAGTTATTCCCCTTGAACGTTCGTACAGATTTTTTCTAACTTCATAATGAGAAGGTCTACAATCCCAAGTAAATTGAGGTTCTGCATTCTCAAGAAATATTTCAGTTGGACCACCTGCACCTCTACTAGAACTATCAATTATTAGATTTCCGGCTAATGTTAAACTTTCTTTTACATCAAAACGAGATGTAATACGAATATACGTACTATTTACACGTTCCATGGCTTTTTCTTCGTTAGGCCAAAAATTGACCTCAGACATGATTGCAAAAATCAAGTCAGTTCCTAGTCCACCTGCCAATCTATTTCTATAATACTCTATTATAGTTTAGAATATAAATTTAACTTATATAATTATATAAGTTAGTAAGTCTTTATTCGTTACATCAAAGATTACTTAGATTTATCTAAGATCCTTGACTCGGTATTGGGATTATCCTTTCACCGAATTTACTTACTTTATTACCATATAATTTCTTAATATGGAGGGCAACTTTTTATACTACATTACCCCTAGGACCAGAAGTTAATATTCTTATATTATGTCTGTGTGGTAAATTTCTAAAAAATGGACTCTGCTTTAATACATCATCTAGCATCCATCTTCGAAATTCAGCATTTGCTACATCTTCATCTCTATGAAAGATGATAAAACTAAGTGGTTTTTTACCTAATTTAAATGTTCTCCACGGATTAGCCATACAACTTAACCTAGCTAGTGTATTTGTCATAGCTAATTTAGATACCGTAGACTTACCTATACCAATAGCTCCAGATAAACAGAGTAATGGTTTCGCTGTTGTTACTTCATTTGGAAAAATCATTTTTAATCCATCTTTCCAAAAAGGAAATATTACATCTCCATGATCAAAAAATTCTTGACTTCCTAGATAATAATCATCAGAATACAATCTTTCAATCGTAGGTGGTCTATGTGTGAATCCTTTAAGACGAAGAAAAACCATTATCTTTTCATCTTCTGTTAATGATGTATATTGATCCCTAAGATCTACTTTTGCTAAATCTTTTTCTATATTTTTAGTGGGATCAAAATGGTCTGTGAAATTAATCATAATTTTGATCCTTTCTCTTTTTATAATTTCTCAAAACCAGGAATATATAACCCATTATTTTCCCACCTAGCTTGTCCATTAGTTTTTACACGTTTAACCCACTCATTTTGTCCAGGTGCAGTAGGTGTTACTTCCAAAGATCTTGTTTTATGAGAATTATACCGTTTTAAATTCATTCTTTTAGCATCTAAACTACTAATTGAAGAATTTCCTCCTTTATTACTACTGCTGCTATTAATAACTTTCGGTTTCTGTAATTGATTAGGATTCCCAAATAAATCTCCTACAAACTCAACTTTCTTTCCTTTAGGACGTCTTTTAGTAAAATAACTTTTAGTTACATATCCATTACCATTAGGAGATATAAAAGAATTTTGAGCATCTTTAGTTACAGAGTATAAATCTAATGCTGCATTCTTTGCTTGTGTTGCTATTTTAGAATTAGATAGTCCGGTAGCTTTTCTAGTAGTAGTTGTTATTATATTTTTCAATGGAGTTAAACTTGTTACATTAGTAATATTTGCAAACAATTTAAGTTTCATTCTAGTAAGACCTCCCCAATAAAAATCTTCTTCTGGGGTTGTCAAGACTCCATCATCCTTAAATCCAAGCTTCTCATAAATATGTCTAGCATCAGGAGATCTACCAGGCACTTCAAGAGTAACATATTTATAACCTTGAGACTTAGCAAATCTAATCAACTCTGTTAGAATAGCCTGAGAATATCCTTTACCTCTATAATCTTCATAAGTTTCAATCCACATTATATTTAATTCTTCTTTGGACTTTTCTATAAGATTTAATTCTGCTACTTTCTCAGAACCTAAGTAAATATCAAATGACGGTCTCTTATTACTCCATTCTCTAAGTCTCTTAATAAATTTTCCAAGAATATCTACAAAAGATTTAAATCTATTTATTGTGAGAGATTCTCCTGTTTTCTTACTTACAATTTTTATAGAATCTTGTAGAGTATCTAATTTACTAAATCTTTTTACTTTCATATTTATAATTTTATTTTATGTTGTGTGAGAGAGATTCGAACTCCCGAAAGCAAAGCTAATAGATTTACAGTCTATCCTCGTTAACCACTTGAGTATCACACAAACTTATTATTAATTAACTGGATAATAAAGATTTCGCTACATCAAATAAAATATAATCTTTCCAAAAGAATAAATCTGATTCATCTTTTTCTTTTCCAAAATGAATACGCACCTTATATTTACCTTCAAGTATACTAAAGGGAACTAATAGTATAATATCAAGTACATAATTATACAAGGCAAAGAAATCTACTTCACCTTTTTTATATAATCCAGATTTATTTTGAAGATTGTACGATAATGCTCCATCTTTATCAATATAGCCAGCAGTAGATTTAACCTGAATTTTATAAAGTATTCCTCCTATATCTGCAATTACATCATATCTATCTACTCCACAAGGTTTAGATGACATAATTCCAACTCTTGCTAATTGAAACATTGTCGCACATTCACCTACATATCCTAATAAATCTGAAGTTAATTTTCCATCAAATCTAGACAATTCAGTGGTACATTCCTTAGGAGGAGCTATCTTTACAGACTCTTCTACTTTTTCTTCTTTAGTAGATTTATCTTCTGGTTTTTTACCTTTGCTGAAACTAAGTGAATATTTCTTTGCACAATCTGAACAACAAAATCTTCCAGAACCAAAAGAACCATCATGCTCTTTACCACAATATTCACATTTTCTTAGTTTCTTTCTATCTGATACTTTTATCCCGTATCTATTTGCTGCTTTACGTATAGCTTCTCCAGTGCTTCCATCACCCCGCATAGCTGCAACTTCTTTATAAGATTTTCCTTCATGAATTAATAATCTTATTAATTCTTCTTTGTTATATTTCTCTTTTCCCATAATTAATTGTTTTTTTTTATAATTTTTCTTATCTTTAAAATTATTGCGGAGAGACAGGGATTCGAACCCCGGGTACCTCGCAGTACAACGGTTTTCAAGACCGCCGCAATCGACCACTCTGCCACCTCTCCTAAAACAGCTCTCCGTGGTAATTACGATATACCGACCCTTTGATTAACAGTCAAATGCTCTGCCTCTGAGCTAACGGAGAATATTATTTTTGAGCCTCTTGTCGGATTCGAACCAACGACCCCGAGATTACAAATCACGTGCTCTGGCCAACTGAGCTAAAGAGGCAATGCTTTTGTTTTGCGGGTGCAAAGGTAGTGATTTCTTTTTAACTCACAAACTTTTTGTTGTAAAAAGTGGAACACATTGTTTCCTTTGGGATTTAATCCTTGTTTTATCTCCTTATATCATATCACCTACAAAGGGAAGCATAAGCCGTTTCATAGGGGTGGTCAAGGCCTTTTAAACGGAAGAATATTATAGTCTTCGGCAACAGACTGTACAGTCCACCGTAACAGACTGTACAGTCCATTGCAGCAGACTATACAGTCCACAGCCGAAGACTATAAAAGTTTGCCGTACGCGAAGACTTAACCTAAAAGGAAAAAGAAGTTAATCCGACTGATGAAAGGACTTATCATCCGGTCATTCTTGGCTTATGTGCGGAGATGAATCAAAATAGAACAAAACCGGCATTTTATTCAAAAGATGAGAATGCTCTACTTGTTCTCTTTATCCAGTTCCTGCGGAATGCGGAATGCTGTATACAGTTCGAGTATGGCAGCAATGGAAAGACAGACAATCCACTCATTACGGTTCATCGTAAACATCAGTACTCCCGCAAAAACCAACGCAATGGCACCAAAGATTTGCTGCCTCCTCAATCGCTTGACGATAAAGTTCTTGCCATCATACCGATTTCCCATCACCTGTACATAGCCGAACATCACCGCACCCACTGTGTATATAAAAGGAGCAAAATCCCAACGGGTTATTTGCAATACTGCACCAAGCAGCAACAGCCCGGCACCTGCCATAAATATTATATTATAAAGATTCTTCATTGTTCAAAAACGTAAACATCCTCATTTGGTTTCTTCATCAGATACTTCTCACGGGCTATTTTCTCCAAAGCCTCGGGATTGCTGGTCAACTCTTTCAGCTTCTCGGTATCCTCCTCATATTGCTTTCTGTATTTTTCTATTTCACTATTTAACGTACTTATTTCATTACGGTGCTTTGCGCGCTGAATCAGACTGTTTTCATCCAAAAAACCAATAACCACAAGAAATACCAGCAGCGTAATCATATACTTATGGTGCCGGATGTAGTTCCAAATAGTCAGCAATTTACTCATATCTAACGTTCTTTTTTCTCCTTTGCGCAAAGATAGAAATATTTCAGGCAACCATACATAAAAACACCGATAATTTATGTACTTTTGCAGAACTCATATTTAGTAAAGGAACTCCGCTTATGGAAAATTATATCGTATCGGCACGAAAATATCGTCCCGCTAC
>ERZ1027269.236-NODE-236-length-22299-cov-5.246224_pt1 | contig 22299 bp, 16 predicted proteins | sample MGYA00519471_ERZ1027269 | MGnify/ENA primary metagenome ERZ1027269 (study PRJEB26926, sample SAMN06164687) | human gut metagenome | biome: ENVO:00009003; feature: ENVO:2100002; material: ENVO:00002003 | host: Homo sapiens | place: USA | collected 2012 ...
ACGAGATGTAGAGAGGTCTCGTGGGCTCGGAGATGTGTATAAGAGACAGCTCCAATATATTTTTTCTTAAATTTTGCTAACATAATTTCCCTCAATTTTCTAAATAATCCCTACATACGCTCGATCATCCCGGGACTTCCACTCCCGAAAACCGACCGCTTATAATGGTTCTTCCTGCGGCATGGTGCTGTGTACTTTCTTTCTGACAAAATAGAAACATATCGCCTGCAGCAGGATCGTTGCCAGCCAGGAGGCCGGATAAGATAAAAACAGTACCATCAACGACCGGTGCGTTGGGAATACTCCGTAGATCCAGAAGATTCTCGTTCCCACCGTACCGATAATGGACAATATCATAGGTACCGCCGAATGTCCCATGCCCCGCAAGGCTCCCGGAATCAGATCCATGATGCCGCATAAAAAGTAAGTCAACGTCGTATACAGCAGAATCTCCGTTCCACAGGCAATAACGTCCGCATCCGTTGTGTAAATGTGAAGCAGCTGCGGACCGAAGAGATTGGCGCTTCCACCCAGCGTTACCGCTACGATCACCGACAGGATCATACAATCGATCAGTACCCTGTCCATACGTTTTTTCTTCCCGGCACCGTAGTTCTGACTGGTGAAGCTCATACACGCCTGGGTAATGGAATTCACCGACACGAACAGGAATCCAAAGATATTATTGGCCGCCGTATAGCCTGCCATGGCGATGGAGCCGAAGGAATTCACCGAGGACTGCAGCAGAACATTGGAGAAATTGATGACAACGCTCTGGATCCCCGCCGGAACCCCCACCTGAAAGATCTGCAGCAGATACTCCCCTTTTATTCCCAGCTTTGAAATCTGCAGCCGGTAACAGCTGTCCGTAGTAAACAGGCACCATAATACCAGCACACAGGAGATCACCTGAGAGATCACTGTAGCAATGGCTACCCCCGCCACACCCATGGAAAAAGCAATGACCAGAAACAGGTTCAATACCGCATTGATGGCTCCGGATATGATCAGGAACAACAGCGGACGCTTCGTGTCTCCCACTGCCCGCAGAATTGCAGCTCCGTAATTGTACAGCATGAAAAAGGGCATGCTGCAGAAATAAATTTTCATATATAATGCCGCCTGATCAATAACATCCGCCGGGGTATCCATCAGTTCCAACGCTCCCCGGGTGCAGAACAGCCCTACGAATACCATGACAATACCGCTGATCAATGCAAAGGTCATAGCTGTATGTACTGTCTCGCTCATCTCCCGCTCTTTCCCGGCAGCATAGAATCTGGCGGACAATACATTGGCTCCCAGAGAAACGCCGATAAACAGATTGACGAACATATTGATCAATGCCGTGGTGGAACCTACAGCCGCCAGCGCCTGACTTCCGGTGAACCGTCCCACCACAATGATATCCACTGCATTGAACAGCAGCTGCAAAATGCTGGACACCATCAGGGGCAGTGCAAAGGAGATCAGCTTGTCCATAATCGTGCCGTTGCACATATCTATTTCATATTTGTTTTTCTTCTGTGTTGCTTCCATAATTTCATTTCCTGCAATTCTCTTCCAAATCCCGTTATTTTCCCGCACCGCTCATCCGCATCTGCAGAAGAACCGCTATAACTTATGATTCTATCACATATTTTGCTATATTTCTATTCCCCATTTTAGTTGAAAATATGATATACTATATTTTGAATGTTTTTGGGGGTTCAAAATGAGTATACATCCCACAAATTCTTACAAGAGAACAAAGAGAAAGGAAACTTATCCCTATGAAATATGACGTAATCATTATCGGTGCCGGTCCCGGGGGGATTTTCTCCGCTTATGAACTGGTGCAACAGAATCCCGACCTGAAAATTGCCGTTTTCGAATCCGGTCACCCTCTGGAGAAGCGCCACTGTCCTATCGACGGTGACAAGATCAAGAGTTGCATCAACTGTAAGAGCTGTTCCATCATGAGCGGTTTCGGTGGTGCCGGTGCTTTTTCCGATGGAAAATACAATATCACCAACGCTTTCGGTGGCACTCTCTACGAGTATATCGGCAAGAGTCAGGCCATCGACCTGATGAAATATGTGGATGACATCAACATAAAGTTCGGCGGTGAAGGCACGAAGCTGTATTCCACTGCTGGTACCTCTTTCAAAAAGATCTGCATGCAGAACAAGCTGAACCTGTTAGACGCTTCCGTACGTCACCTGGGTACAGATATCAACTTCATCGTGCTGGAAAATCTGTACGCAGAACTGAAGGATAAAGTGACTTTCTATTTCGATACCCCGGTGAAAACGGTGGAGACCGTTGGTGACGGTTACCGTATCTGCTGCGAAAACGCTTCTTACGACTGCGACAAGTGCATTATTTCCGTAGGCCGCAGCGGCAGCAAATGGATGGAGCAGATCTGTAAAGATCTGGACATCAACACCAAGTCCAACCGCGTGGATATCGGCGTCCGGGTGGAACTGCCCGCAGTCATCTTCTCTCATCTGACCGATGAACTCTATGAGAGCAAGATCGTATACCGCACTGAAAAATTCGAGGATTCTGTGCGTACCTTCTGTATGAATCCCCACGGTATCGTCGTAAATGAGAACACCAACGGCATCGTCACCGTAAACGGCCACAGCTACGAAGGAGCCGACAAGCAGACAGAGAACACCAACTTTGCACTGCTGGTAGCGAAGCATTTCTCCGAGCCCTTCAAGGACAGCAACGGCTACGGTGAAAGTATCGCCCGTCTCTCCAACATGCTGGGCGGCGGTGTTATCGTACAGCGTTTCGGCGATCTGGTGAGAGGACGCCGCAGTAATGCGAAGCGTATTGCCGAGGGCATGGTAGAGCCTACCCTGTCCGCAACTCCCGGTGATTTAAGCCTGGTACTGCCCAAGCGTATCTTAGACGGTATCATCGAAATGATCTACGCACTGGACAAGATCGCACCCGGTACCGCCAATGACGATACCCTGCTCTACGGTGTGGAAGTCAAATTCTATAATATGGAAGTGGAACTGGACGAACATCTGGAAAGCTGTCACAAGGGCCTGTACATCATCGGTGACGGCAGCGGTGTGACTCATTCCCTGTCCCATGCATCCGCCAGCGGTGTCTATGTCGCAAGGCAGATCGCCAAAGGGGAATAATTACTAATAAAAAGGAAGGTAGATTCTATGGCACAGACAGTTAAGATCATCTCTGACAGTACCTGTGATCTGTCAAAGGAATTAGTGGAAAAGTATGACATTACCATCCTGCCTCTGCACATTCTGCTGGGCGAGGATGAATACCGCGATGGCGTGGATATTACGCCGGAAGAAATTTTCCGGTGGTCCGATGAAAACAAGAACACGCCCAAGACCTCTGCTCCTTCTCTGACCGAGGCCATGGACGTCATGCAGCCTTTTGTGGAAGAAGGCCGGGAGCTCATCTGTTTCTCCATCTCCGACAGTATGTCCACCTCCGGCAACGTTATGCGGCTGGCTGCAGAAGAACTGGAAGCTTCCGACAAAGTCACCGTCATCAACTCCGCAAACCTGTCCACCGGCATCGGTCTGCAGGTAATACAGGCTGCCATTCTGGCTTCTGAAGGGAAAACAGCCGCAGAGATCACTACTGCCATCGAAGCCATCCGTCCCAAAGTCCGGGCCAGCTTCGTCGTAGATACCCTGACCTACCTTCACCGCGGTGGCAGATGCAGCGCGGTAGCGGCTCTGGCCGGTGGTATGTTAAAGCTTCATCCCCGGATCGTCGTGGTGGATGGTGCCATGGATGCCTCCAAAAAATACCGTGGAAAATTAAGTTCTGTCATCCTCTCCTACACCAGAGACATGGAAGAGGATCTGAAGAATGCCGTTCCCGACAGAGTCTTCATCACCCACTCCGGCTGCGACCGGGAGATTGTGGAAGCGGTTCGTTCCTATCTGGAAAGCCTGGGAATCTTTGACGAGATTCTGGAAACCAGAGCAGGCGGTGTAGTCTCCAGCCATTGTGGTCCCGGCACGTTAGGCGTACTTTTCATTGCTAAATAAAAAATCCGAAGGAGTTTAGTGTGAAAATTAATTTTTCACACGCAAATTTGTGCCTGCACAAGGTGCCAAGGCACCTGAAAGTTTGCAGGTTACTGAAAGGCATTGGTATTATTATGATCCGTTTTATATTCGTCGTATTATTTGTAGTATTATTCCTGATCCTGTCCACGCCGTTAATGCTGGTGGAATGGATCATCGGCAAATTTAACCCCGGTCTTAAGGACCGCAGTTCCCTGGCCATTGTAAACTGGGCCTTCCGCTGGGTCATCCGTCTTTCCGGCACGAAAGTCATTGCCATCGGGGAAGAGAACATTCCCACCGACACTGCTGTGCTGTACGTCGGCAATCATCGCAGCTTTTTCGATGTGGTGCTGACCTATGTCCGTGTTCCCAGACCTACCGGTTATATTGCGAAAAAAGAAATGTTAAAATGGCCCCTGCTTAACATCTGGATGAAAGATCTTCACTGTCTCTTTCTGGATCGCCAGGACATCAAGGCAGGACTGAAAACCATTCTGCAGGCCATTGAGAAAGCCAAAAACGGGATTTCCATCTGCATCTTCCCGGAGGGCACCCGCAACAAGACCCAGGATACCTTCCTTCCCTTCCACGAGGGCAGTTTCAAGATCGCAGAGAAAGCAAATGTTCCCATTATCCCCATGACTATTGTGAATTCCGCTGCGGTATTTGAAGATCATTTTCCGAAAATAAAAAAGGCCACCGTAGTCATTGAATACGGTAAGCCTATTTATCCGAAGGAACTGGACAAGGAGACTCGCAAGAGCATGGGCACCTACGTACAGAATATTATCTCCGAAACTTATTTCAAAAACAAAGAACTGATCTGATCTTTCTAATGTCTATCCGCGAGGGAGACCTGCTGGGCTATCAGTAACAGATAATCCGCAGCGTCTCCCTCTTCGGGATAATAACTCACCGAATCCCGGTTCCGTCCCATCAGGTAATGCAGAAAATCCTCTAAAATCTCCGTGTACTGATAACTGTATAACACATAATTAGCACAGGACAATTCTTCTGCCCGCTTCAGCAGATCCTCGGTTCCATTGTTAACATTCATTACGGCATCGATCATGTTATGGGAACGTTTGGCCAGCTCCTCGCCCCGATTCCGGATGCTTTCCATGAATACAGTGCACAGGTCCACATCCACCGGCTGTCTGGTGGCCAGATACGTCATGGAGCCATACAGATAGGCCGTTTCTTCCAGATAACTGGTATTGTCCTCGAAAAAGTCCTTATACTCCAGGATCTGATTGCGGTAAGTGTATAGTCCCGCCGCCCGGTAAAGCTCCGTCAGCGCCATGAATTTCTCCGCATCTCTGCCGGATGTCGACATCAGCTTGGTGTACACCGACGACGCATGCTGCAGACATTGTGTGGCATATTGCACATCATATTTCTGGTACAGATAACTGAATTTTGCCATCACCGCCACGTAACACATGTTCTCCGGTTCCGGCTTTTCTGTGTCGTTGGCCGTTTTTTCCAGCCAGTCGGCAATAGATTCCAGCAGATCCGGGATATCATTGCCATTATCATCCGCAAGCACCTGCGGATACCACTCACAGGCCTCCAGCAAAGTGATGATCTCATCCTCGGTAATACTGCGATCCTGACATCTGTCATGAACATCCGTGCACAACGCTTCCAACAGTTCCTGATAGTGGTCTTCTTTCAGAGAAAATGTCAGGGATCTTCCCACATTGTCACACTCCAGATAGAACTCACCTTCCCCGGTATAGTCCGTGAAATCCGCTGTTCCGATGTACAGAGACAGCTCCCCGTTGTAATCTGTCTGCTTTACCGTGCCTTCATAGACCGTCTCTCCGGTCTCCCGGTCCACCAGCCGGAAAGTCTCTACCGGCTGTCTGCCCTTCACCACTGCCTGTTTTTCACCGACCGCGGCATACCCCTGCTGATCCACCAGCACATTGGGTGTCAGCGTAGGCACTGTATAGTTGATGACCGGTGTGTTTTCCATGCCGGTCATACTTATGCTTACATGCCCTGTCTCTGCCGTTGCCTGCCCGCAGGCGTTCATACCTATACTGTTAAATAGTAATAGCAGGGACAGGATCCCTGCACTTTTCCTGCTGTATCTCAAAATATTCCTCCGGTCATTCCCTGGGGACATTACAATACACGATCTCCCCGTTGATAATAGTATAAAGGGTTCGTGTGAAAATTTCCATAGGATTTCCGTCGAAAATGGCAATGTCTGCATCTTTCCCCACTTCCAGGCTGCCAATGCGGTCTGCCACGCCACAGATTTTCGCAGGATAAATGGTGATGGCCCGGAAACCTTCCTCCATTGGAAGTCCCGCTTTTACCGCAAGTCCGGCACACAACGGCAGTGTCTGGATCTGTGACACCGGATGATCCGTGGTGATGGCGACCATCACACCGGCCCGGTTCAGCACTCCGGCGGTCTTAAAAGACATGTTCTGCACCTCGATCTTGTTCCGGCTGGTAAGATCCGGTCCCACAATGGCCGGAAATCCTTCCTTCGCCAGTTCTTCCGCCACCAGATGACCTTCCGAGCAATGATCCATCGTCATTTTTATACCGAATTCTTTTGCAATGCGGATTGCTGTGAAAATATCGTCCACCCGGTGGACATGGGCTTTTAACGGGATGTCTCCCCGCAGTACCGGAAGATAGCACTCTTTTTCAAAATCCGGTGCAAAATACTCTCCCTTCTCCGCCGCTTCCTGCTTTTGCAGCAGATATTCTCTGCTCTCCCAGAGTTCCCTGCGCAGCATGGCGGCGATGGCCATACGAGTGACAGGACTTTTGTTCTGCCCGGAATAATTGACCTTGGGGTTCTCTCCAAAGGCCACCTTCATGGCCGCCGGTGATTTCAGGATCAGATCGTCGATCCGGCGCCCCTTAGTCTTTACCATGGCAAACTGGCCGCCCACCACATTAGAGCTTCCGGGTCCGATCATGGCTGCAGTAATTCCGGCCCGCACCGCATCGTCAAAGGCTGCATCCATGGGATTAATACCATCGATAGCCCGCAGAGCCGGTGTCAGGGGATCCATTGTCTCATTACAGTCATCCCCTTCCGTGCTCTTTTTTTCTTCCATGATACCCATATGGCAGTGTGCCTCAATGATGCCCGGCATGATCAGCGCATTTTTCGCGATCACTACCTGCTCTCCTTCTTCCGGCTGTAACTTCACCTCACCTCTGGCACCTACCTGTGCAATTTTCCCGTTTCTTATCTGCAGGATCCCTTCGGGGATCTCTCTGCCCGCCATGGTCAGGATCCTGCCTCCTACAATATACATCAGCGGAACAATGCCTCCCCGTTCACCGGTTCCCCGTTGTGGGTCAGAGCAAAGTATACGTTGCTTCCTTCGGTGCTGTAGTATTTCGTGGGCGCTGCCACACTGCCGATGGTGTCGCCGGGATTCACATAGGAATTCTCTTTCACTGTGATCTCCGTCAGCTGTCCATAAGTGGCCTCATAGCCGTCACCCAGATCCAGGGTCACCGCCTTGCCGATCTCCTCATTTTCGAAGATTGAAGTCACTTTTCCCTGTGCACAGGCGGTCACTGCCGTACCTTCTTCCGCGGAAAAAATGGTGGCGGGATTGTATTTATACTGATCCAGTGTAGCAAAATAAGTGCTCTTGTCCATAGAGTAATGCATCAGAATATCACTCTGCACCGGTTGCTGTAATCCGTCGCTTTCTGCAAAGTGCAGTGTCTTCTCAACGACCACATCCCCGCCTGCTGTCTGCTTTCCCCCGGTCTCTTCCTTTTGTCGGTCGGCATCGGAATTCTGCTGCTCTTTCTGTGCGGCCTCCAGCAGGGTCTCCTGATCCGTCAGCCCCGGAATCTCTACGTTGCCGGAGCCTACCTCCTGGGGCATATAGTCCAGATCATCCTCGGTGACAGGAGTTCCCGCGATCTCATTTCCCGCTGTATTATTTGCCGTCAGTCCGGGGATGTTCTCGTCCTCCTTCAGAAGATGTTCGTCGTTATTCTCCGTGATCTCCTGTAATTTGTCATCCGCATTGTTGGGAAGCGCAGTGAAGTCCAAGGTATAACCATCATCCCTGGACTCCACATTCTGCCCCTTCATATAGACCCCTGTCATGGTCAATGCTGCCAGAACAAAAGCTGAAGAGGCTAACATTATAATACGCTCTTTGTTAATACCGCTCTTTTTATTTCTTCTCATATCTTATCCGCATCCTTCCTGTTCCCTGAGTCAACTGCCTGCTATACAATCGTTTCAACCACTTTCCCTGGTTTATCCTATAGTCTTGCCCGATTCATGGGTTTTATTCAGAATGTCTTCGATATGAAATTTGCATTTATTTGAAACTATTCAGAGCCATGTAAATAGCGTCGAATGTTTGCATTCGTAAGAACATTCGATGCTATTTATAGGGCGAAGTAACTGAATAGTTATATTTATTCTATGCCTGTGCGGCATAGGCAGCCATATCCACGTGCTGTACCGTACCCACATTTCCGTTTTCGTATAAGAAAATACCGGTCTTGCGGACCACAGCATTGGTCGCATTGGCATTGGTAGTGCCGTCCTGAGCCTTACGGTCTCCCTGCAGGGTAAAATCCGTAGAAGCGTTTTGCAGACAGATAGCACCGACACCCTTGTCAGAAAGTTTGTACAGTACGTCGTTGCCGTTTTCATCCTTGCACCAGATTTTTAATTTTGACCAGATGGAATCGTTCTCATCGATCCAGCCATTGCCATCCTCATCATACTGCGCCAGATCTGCAAAGCCATCCCCATTCCGGGTGCCGAACAGCTCACTGCCGTCGTTGATAGTGCCGTCACCGTTCTTGTCCAGTGCCAGATAGCCGCTGCCATTCAGCACGGAGATCTCTTCTTCCTTGCCATCGGCATCCAGATCAAAATAAAAGGTCTGATCCGACACTTCTGCCACATCAGTATCCAGGTTGATCACCAGCGGATCATGGAGCGTGAATTCTGCTACATTGAGTTGCTCTTTGTAGTATTCCTCGCATCTGCGGCTCATATTTACATTTACATTAAAATTGATCTCTCTGCCATCCTTGGTCCGTACACTTCCCACGGTGGAAAAACTGGTATCCTCCTGTTCTATGTTCCAGGTCTCGCTCACATAGTTCAATATTTTCACACGGGACGTGACCAGACTGAACACGTCTGATGCAGGTGTTGCGGTTCCCTGTGTGCTGCCGGAATTCGTCTGGGTATTATTTACGCTATTCCCTGTATTCCAGCTGTTTCCGGTCTGATTACCGCTGCTCCATCCGTTTTCCTGCATCCAGTCCCGCAAAGTGCTGTTCCTGGACGGGAATAATAAATCAAAAATATAACGCACCGTATATTCCCGGATGGTAGACAATGTCTGTTCACTGGCACTGCTTCGCATATCCCATCTGGCAGAAGATACCAGCAAACGACTCTGCCAGTCTTTGGCTGTCATCGTGGTGTTCTCTGCAGTGTTCTCCTGTTCCTCCGTGTTCTGTGTGGTATCCTCACCATTCGGTGTCTTCTGTCCCTTAGTGGATACATCTGTCAGACCTGCCTGATAATCCGTTATCTCAAATCGTCTGACGCTTGTCTTAGAAGCGTGATAGCTTCTGGCGGAATCCATTCCTATGCTTGCGGAATCAATTCTCAAATCTGTAATTTTCTCCTTTCCCCGACCTCACCACGAACCAACAGGGCGCGCTTCCTGTAACGTTTAACAGTTCACCGCCGCATGTGATACCGCATGTTCTGCTTTGTGTGCCAGCACCCACGCAGAACATATGATATTGCATGGCTGAACTGTTAAACTAAAAAAAGATGGTAAAGAAACAGAATACATATAATATGCCTCTGTCTGATTACCATCCGTGGTGTCATTATCAAACTGTAAAAAATAAGTAGCAGGAAGTGACTGGCCTTGTCACCTCTCTGCTACTTATATCGTCCGCTATGGACATTTTATTTAGTGTTAATTTACTGCTGTTTGGGCTGAGTGGGAGCACCAGGGGTTCCGGGTGCGGAAGGCACCGGTCTGCCGGCTGCTTTCAGCTTTGCTGCGATCATGCTGGCTACCATTTCTCTGGTCACCACGATGTTGCCACCGAAGGGATTGATCACGAATCCCAGCGCCGGGCTGATATTGCCCTGTGCATCTTTGCGCAGCAGCATTCCCGCATAATCGTCAAAGTTCATGGCGAAAGTCTGCTGATTCTCCTCATCTCTCCACCTTTTTAGCTCTGTCCAGTCAGTGAACGCCATGAAGAACTTCCGACCGTCCTCGGTGGACAGCATCGGGAACTGTACTTTGGCATCTCTTGCGATGGTCACCCGGCCGTTTTCATCGGGCACAGGCACCGGATCGATCACGACCGGAGACAGGAACTTTGCTTTCTGCAGTTCATCCAGGAACATCTGTCTGTGTTCCGGGGTGTCCTCTGCTTTTAATAATTCAATGGATCCCACCATCATGGGGTTGGATACCGGTTTGTTAAATTCCATATTTTTTCTCCTTACTTCTCATTGTAACTATTCAGCCTCTCTTCGCGAAACGCATCTGCGATGGTTAGTCACATGTCTCTGAATAGTTACACTCGGTTATAGTTGATCAGGCATCCCTTCAGGATGATCTGACGTTCTTCGTCGGTCAGCTCTCCCAGCTTCAGGGTGAATTCCTTCATACCTTCTCCGGTTGTTACCACATATGCCTTAATTTCCTCGGCCTTGTCTTCCACGGCTTTCTTAATACCAGGAATGAACAGGTAATCCAGATTCTTGAAAGGCAGGTCTCCGGGCTGGATCAGGAAAGGAAGCATGCCCCAGTTGATCAGGTTGGAACGATAACGCTTGGTGGCATACTCGTTGGCAATATTTGCCCAGCCGCCTAATACCTTCTGGCAGGAAGCAGCCTGCTCACGGGCAGAACCGTCTCCGGGCTTCACTGCGAAAATAGTGGAACCGAATCCGGTGTTCTCACGACTTGCATCGGGATACTGTTTCTTTACTTCACCCATAACATCCTTCAGTACCGGAACTGCCTGACAGGGATGTCCGCCGTTCATACGCTCTTTCTCTGCCTTCTGGATCTCCTTGGCACGTCCTACATACTGCGGATCCTTACGGCTTAAAGTGAACTCTGCCAGTCCCAGAGGATTGGAGCGGTAGGAAGAGGTCTCACCGGATGGAATCAGCTCATCGGTAGTAGTTACGGGATCGTGGATCTCGGATACTACCTGCAGTACCAGATTCTCAGGCAGGGCACCCATAGCGGGCCAGTCCTTGATATTGGGACCGAACTGGATCTCTACGCTCTCGTCTGCCACACCGTGGGAATCGAAGACACGGTTCTTGTAAATATTGCTATCGAAATGATATTTGTATTTTCCGAAATCTCCATCGAAGTCCGTTGCGGGAGTCAGCACACCCTTGTTGGCTGCAGTGGCTGCGATGGAACGGGCATCCATCAGAGCTACGGAAGCGATCTGGCCGTTCTGCAGCTTGGAGCCTTCACGGTTCGGGAAATTTCTGGTAGAGTGACGGATACTGAATGCGTTATTGGCAGGCGTATCACCGGCACCGAAGCAGGGACCACAGAACGCAGTCTTCATGACTGCACCGGTCTCTAAGATGGTAGCCGCACAGCCGTTGCGGATCAGCTCCATGTATACGGGCATGGATGCGGGATATACGCTTAAAGTAAACTCATCCGCACCGATGTATCTGCCCTTCAGGATATCGGCAGCCGCACAGATATTCTCGAATCCGCCGCCGGCACAGCCTGCGATGATACCCTGATCTACAATGAACTTGCCGTTCTTTACTTTATTCTTCAAAGTAAAGTCTACGGCACCGTCCAGACTTACTTTCGCACGCTTCTCCGTCTCATCCAGAATATCCATCAGGTTCGCATTCAGCTCTTCGATGGTGTAAGTATTGCTGGGATGGAACGGCATGGCGATCATAGGACGGATCTTGTCCAGATCCACCTCGATCAGTCCGTCGTAGTATGCTACCTGGCCGGGATTCAGTTCCTTATAGTCTTCGGTACGTCCGTGGATCTCATAGAACTCACGGATCTGGTCATCGGTCTTCCAGATGGAGGACAGACAGGTGGTCTCTGTGGTCATTACATCAATGCCGATACGGAAATCAGCACTCAGGGAAGCCACACCGGGGCCTACGAACTCCATTACTTTATTTTTCACATAGCCGTTCTTGAATACTGCGCCAATGATAGCAAGTGCAACGTCCTGAGGACCTACACCCTTCACGGGAGCACCCTTTAAGTATACGGCTACCACGCCGGGCATGTTGATATCATAGGTCTGGTTCAACAGCTGTTTTACCAGCTCGGGACCACCCTCGCCCATAGCCATGGTACCCAGTGCACCGTAACGGGTATGGGAATCGGAACCCAGGATCATCTTGCCACCGCCGGCTAACATCTCTCTGGCAAACTGATGGATAACTGCCTGATGAGGGGGTACATAGACTCCGCCGTATTTTTTCGCACAGGTCAGACCAAACATGTGGTCATCCTCGTTGATGGTACCGCCTACGGCACACAGGGAGTTATGACAGTTGGTCAGTACATAGGGCATGGGGAACTTCTGCAGTCCGGATGCTCTTGCGGTCTGGATAATACCTACAAAGGTAATATCATGGCTGGTAAGCTTGTCGAAACGGATCTTCAGCTTGTCCATATTGCCGGAGGTATTATGCTCCTGCAGAATACCATATGCCATGGTGTTTTTCGCTGCTTCTTCTTTGGAGATCGTAATGCCGGTCTTCGCCTGTATCTGACTGGCTGCTTCCGGGGTATCCGCTACGATGTCCGTACCGTTTACCAGGTAAGCGCCGCCCTGTGTTAACTGAATCATGCTCGTCCTCCTGTTATTCCACTTCTTATGCGTAATGTGCATCTAAATGTGCACTTCTTTCATTATACTGGATTGTTTTCTCAGATGCAATGATCTTATAGGATGTTTTTGCCACTGTACCACGCTAAATTTTATTTTTCTCCGGGAACCATTCCTCTTTTGTTCCAGTGTTGCTATAATATCCTCAGAAATTATGCCATTTTCCGAAAATCTATGCGAAAACGACAGTTGTCGGCCGAATTCCGGCGGCCGCGGAAAGGAACCTTATGAATGTAGTAATAGCTATCGATTCCTTCAAGGGAAGTATGACCTCCATGCAGGCGGGTTTGAGCGCCGCCACGGGGATCAAACGTGTTTATAAAGATGCACATATTACCGTCCGTCCTCTGGCGGACGGCGGGGAGGGCACCGTCGATGCTCTGGTAAGCGGCTGTGACGGTCGCATGACACAGGTGCAGGTCACAGGCCCTTCCGGTCACCCCGTTGTCTGTCCTTACGGCATTGTCGACGAGGCCCATACCGCAATCATTGAAATGTCCGGTGCCGCCGGGATTACCCAGGTCAGCGGAGAGGAAAAGAATCCTCTGAACACCACCACTTACGGTGTAGGCGAAGTCATCAAAGATGCGATCCAGAACGGCTGCCGGCATTTTATTGTCGGCATCGGTGGCAGTGCCACCAATGACGGCGGTGTCGGAATGCTGCAGGCACTTGGCTTTGGCTTTCTGGATAAAAACGGAAATCAGATCCGCTTCGGAGCCAAAGGACTGGAGGATCTGGAATCCATCACTGCGGATCATGTGCTTCCCGAACTCAGGGAATGTACTTTCCGCATAGCCTGCGATGTCTCCAACCCACTCTGCGGAGAGCAGGGATGTTCCGCCATCTACGGACCGCAAAAGGGCGCTACTTCCACTATGATCCTGCAGATGGACAAATGGCTGGCTTATTATGCCGCTCTGGCCAGAGAACAGTTTCCTCATGCCGATGCCAAATATCCCGGTGCCGGTGCTGCCGGCGGTATGGGATTTGCTTTTCTTACCTTCTGCAATGCCACACTGGAATCCGGTATTAAGATCATTCTGGAAGAAACCCATCTGGAAAAATATATCCGGGATGCAGATGTCGTGATCACCGGGGAAGGCCGCCTTGACGGTCAGACGGTTATGGGAAAAGCTCCCATCGGTGTTGCCAAGATTGCCAAAAAATATGAAAAACCGGTACTTGCTTTTTCCGGCTGCGTGGCCAAAGAGGCCGTTGCCTGCAACGCAGAGGGCATTGATGCCTTTTTCCCGATTCTGCGGAACGTGGTATCCCTGGATGAGGCTATGCATACCGACAATGCCATGACCAATATGGCAGATACCGCAGAGCAGGTATTCCGGACCATACAGACATTTTCCTCCGTCTGCAAATAGTGCACTTTACAGTTTTTCTCTTAATGATAAGCTTATCAACGTAAAAAGTTTCTAAATGTAAAGCGAAGATTTTTCACACTCAAATTTGCTCCTGCACTGTATACTCAAGCATCCCATACCACAGCTTAAAATCTCCGGCTGACATCGTGTCCGCATTGCCCCTGCCTTCTAACACTTTTCAAGAAAATGTCAACAACCAGCTGTAGTATGGGCTGCCACCACTCCGGAAGTTCTGTTTGTATTGAAAATGCCATTTTGGGCTAAAAAAATACAAAAGCAGGAGATTTTGGCCTTTTATAAGAGCTTATTTTCGCTAAAATGGGAAAAATAATAAAATCAGTACAAAAAATGTTTGATTTAGAAGTTTTTTTGTACTGATTTTGCTATTTTGATGCGATTTGCACCAAAGCAATAGAAATGCCTATAGTGTACAGATATTATGAGAAAGCACAAAACACCCACGTCAGATGGAATGTCCTTCCAAGAATGATTGTCGGAAGGTAGTGATTTTTTCTCGAAAAGCATTGAAAGACAGGATGGAATGAACAGGATGTTTGCGGCAGGCCCCTTGCATGACAGCCCTACGCTACGAACCATGCAAAAAAAGAGCGAAACAGCATCGCTTGTGCGCAAGCTCCCACGACGTGTTCCACTCTATTTCTGCATGGCTCGTAGCTATGCTAACTTTCCATTTACTAAACTATAGATTATTCTTCGTATCCGTTTGGATTGTTCTTCTGCCATCTCCAGGAATCTTCGCACATCTCTTTGATGCCATTCTCAGCCTTCCAGCCAAGTTCCTTCTCTGCCAGAGAAGCATCGGAATAGCAGGTGGCGATATCGCCTGCACGGCGGGGTTTGATCACGTAAGGAATCTTCACGCCGGTAGCTGCTTCGAAGTTCTTCACGATGTCCAGAACACTGTAGCCCACACCAGTTCCCAGATTGTAGATCTTCAGTCCTGCATTCTCCTCAATCTTCTTCAGAGCCTTTACGTGGCCCTTTGCCAGATCAACGACATGGATGTAGTCACGTACACCGGTTCCGTCGGGGGTATCGTAATCATCACCGAAGACACCCAGCTCTTTCAGCTTGCCGACTGCTACCTGTGTGATATAAGGCATCAGGTTGTTAGGGATACCGTTGGGATTCTCGCCAATGGTACCGCTCTTGTGAGCTCCGATAGGGTTGAAGTAACGAAGCAGGATCACATTCCATTCGGGATCTGCCTTCTGGATATCCGTCAGGATCTGCTCCAGCATAGATTTCGTCCAACCGTAAGGGTTGGTGCACTGTCCCTTGGGGCATTCCTCCGTAATGGGAACAAATGCGGGGTTGCCGTATACGGTAGCGCTGGAAGAGAAAATGATGCTCTTGACACCATGTTTTCTCATGACATCTACCAGAGTCAATGTACCTGCAATATTGTTCTCGTAATATTCCCAGGGCTTCTGTACGGACTCACCGACTGCCTTCAGTCCCGCAAAATGGATGACAGCATCGATCTGCTCCTTGCTAAAGATCTCCTCCAGTGCTTCACGATCCAGAATGTCTGCCTTATAGAAAGGAACCTTCTTGCCTGTGATGGCTTCTACTCTGGGAATCACCTTCTCACTTGCATTGCAGAGATTATCCAATACGACTACATCATAGCCTGCCTGCTGTAATTCCACTACGGTATGACTGCCGATGAATCCGGCACCACCTGTTACCAAAATTCTCATACACTCTCTCCTATCCGCCGTGCATAGGACAATACTATTTGTTCACTATGGCGGCTACACAATCTCTCATCTGTCAGAGCCGGATGAAATTTTTTCTTCGTTTCTTACAGTATCAGATTACTGTAATTCTATCGATTCCTCAATAACCTTATGTTGTGAAAATCTGTCGAAATGTTTACAGCACCACACCATTCTCGGTGAGCAGTTCTCTGGCACTTTCCACAGAGTCCACACCGATCTTGTTCTTGATCGGCGCAAATTCTTTTCTTCTGACTACCTCGAAGGGCAGACAGCTGTCCATCTGGTGGATCATATCCAGTACCAGACTCTCGAATTTGTAGCCGTTGGGAGCCTCCGGCTTCACCAACTCTCCTGCAGCATCCAGATAAGGGATCTTCTTCTCTACGATATGCAGCGGCATCTTCTCTGCCATAATCTTTTCCAGATCCTGTACCTTGAACAGATAATTCAGGATCACACCATAATTATACGCGGGTTCTCCCTTCTCATCCTTAGCATTCATCAGTTCATCGGTCAGTTCATAATATTCTACGATAGAAGGTCTGCCATCCTCTAAGCACATAACGCCTACCTTCTCATCCGGTGCATTCTTGCGGACCACCTTGGAGCCTACCACACAATTTTTCTGAATAGTAGCTCCGATGAAGCAGGGATCTGCGATTCGCTGCAATACATTATCCACGGCAAATACATTGATCCACTCAATGCCTTCTCTGTGTACAATGTCCAGCATGCCATTGTTTTTCATGGAAATGAACCAGCCGCCATTACCATTGGGGGAAGTGGACAGCTTGCCCTTTTCCTCCAGATAGATCTTACCTTCATAATCGGTAGCCGCAGCCATCTCCTGTTTAAAGAAATGCACATATTCCGCATTATATCCGAAGAAATCATGCTCCTTTAAAAAGGCTATGGTCGCATCGTTGTTCTTATCACTGGTCATTACGAACAGATGGATCCAGCTGTCTGCCTGATGTACGACTTCCATCAGATTATTGATCAGACATTCAAAAATATACAGTTCATGAGTCAGTCCCACATTGTACATTCCCTTGGGATTGTCAGATCCCAGTCTGGTGCCCATACCACCGGCCAGAAGGACCGCTGCTACCTTGCCCTGTCGGATCGCTTCGATACCGGTTGCGGTAAATTCCTCCCTGTTTGCCTCGATTTCGTCTAACTGCATGGCAGCCAACGGTGTGATCACTCCTTTTTTTGCCAGATCTTCTTTATGCTTGCAAGCTTCCAGAATGCTCATATCCGTAGTTTCGATCTGATCCAGAATCCCCTGCTTCTCTTCCTCGTTGAGCTCCCCGTAATACTTCAGAACATGTTCCTGACCATACTTAGCAAGCTTCTCCTTAGCCTGTTCCAGTGTCATACTCATATTCCTACCTCCGTTTTATTTTCTCCGACTATTCCACCCCGGGTAACAGTCAATTTTCTCTATTATACTTGATATTTCCTGTGATTGCAAACCTTACTCCCGGGATCGTTCCCGCCCTGTTAAGATTTTGTAAATGCCTTGCAAAGATTCTGTAAATAACCCGACAAAATAGTGTTAAGGGTCTGGCAAAACTATTCACCCAGGGAGATCCGTTTACTATAATACGATATGTAAAGTTTTTGAAGGAATCAGCAAGCACTTTACAGACTGACAAAAAAGCGAGGAATCCATCATGAACATCGGAATTTTAATTATTGCAATCGTAGGCGGTGCTACCGGACTTTTATCTACAGCTTATCTGGCAGTCAGTTTCCCTGCCGTGATCCTGTGGAAACTCTATCGCAGGGTGGTACACAGAATTCCTCTTACACAATAAGCTTACAACGAACACTTTCCCTCTAAAAGGGCCCGGAGGATTTCTCCTCCGGGCTCCTTGTCGCATTTTCTTATTCTATTTTTATTCCTGTACCGGATCCCAGTTCTCATCCACCAGTGTCGCAGTCACCGCAATTCCTTCCGATGCATTTTCTGCGCGGATCACAAGATAGAACATTCCTTCTTCCGAATCCACGGCATATTCTGACGGATCCTCCGGCAAAAAGACAGAAAATCCCTCCGGGTACTGCTGCATCTCCAGAAATCCCTTTTCCAGCAGTGCAGTTTTGTAGGCTTCTTTTACTGCATCCCGGTCCCCACAGGAGTACACCTTTATTGAAGCAAAAGTTCCATCTTCGCTGTCTGTCTCCGTACAATCTGAAATCACAGCATCGGGATAGATAATATCCTGCTGCACCGCTTTCAGATATTCCGTTGACATCCGGACACTCTGTAAGATCTCAAAAGTATCTTTTCCATCCTCGGAATGCGCCATGAGTACCAGACTCAAAAGCAAAATGAGCAGATAACTTCCCAGTGCTCCCACCAGTATTTTCGCAGAAGGATTCTCCGGTTGCCCCAGATTTGTATAAGAAGTGATGATCCAGCCAAAATTCCGGTAGTCCACTGCGGTATTACAGTATTCGCAGGCTCCGCCGCCCAAAATGTCTACACTGCCTCCGCAGTTGGGGCATTTGTATTCCCGGAGTGCCCTGCTGTGCTGCGTTACCACATCCTGTCTGCCTTCCAGTTCCAGCCGGATCTCCTCATAACGGTTTCGGATCTTCTTTCCTGTATCCAGTGTCAATCGGGTCCTCACTTCCACGCTGATTCTGTAAGACTCTCCCCGTGTCTCAGCCTCCAGAAAACGCACACCGCAAATGCAACAGTCCACCACATTCTGATACCGTGCCACCACCGTATCCAGATCACAGGATGCGAAAAAGCGTACCTGCTCTGCCGTATCCGCCAGATGGATCATTCGCAGCTGGTATTCCAGATTCTGAAGAAAATTACCCGTGGAGAATTCCGGGATTGCGGCCTTTACTTTCGATTCGTCTTGAATTCTCGGCTTTCTGCGAGTCTCCATCACGATCAACATTACAATAAATATAATGAGCATGTAAAACAACGACCGGAAAAATACCGGAGCCAGACCAATTCCCAGCATCATGGCTGCGGCTGCCTTTACCGCATTGTATCCGTTCCTGCCCAACGCCAACAGCAAAAACATAATGCCGCCCGCACAGATAGCCAGTACTGCAAGAGAAATCGCTGTAATTCCCACCACAGCACCGGCTTTCATAAAGTTGGAAATACTTTTCTGTCTTGCGTCCTCCTCCAGAGAAAATCCGGATACCTTTGTTTCAAAATCACTGACGAGAAACTTTGCCCCGCAGGCATCACAACCATCGATATAGCTGGTCAGTTTTCCCTCATGTCCACAGTTAGGGCAGATAACCATATCTCCCTGCACATCCGCTTTCAAAAAGCTTGCCGCTGCAATCTCCGGTGTCTTTAGGAACGCAATCTTTTTTCCCTTGCGGTAATAAGTCCGTCTCATTTTTACCGGCTGGGTACGGCGGCAGCTATAATCATAACCATCCTTCCAGGGACCATCATAGTCCGCCAGTCGTGCCGGTTCCTGCATCTCCATATCCACCGTCAGTTCCCGCTGCTGCAGTCTTTTTCTGCTCAGGCGCAGACTTTGCCAGAAAGGCTGCGTTGTCTGCTCCATCAGGTTCTGTTCCGCTTCCCCGTTGCCCTGATAGAATGCTTTTAATTCCCCGTAGAAGTCTTCTGTCCGTCCCTCGATCTCTTTCCGTGCATCATTCAGAAACTCTGTTGCCATTTCGTTTTTCTCTCCTCATAAGTGATTCTGCTGCGCAAAGGTCATGATATCTTTTGTATCTTATGTCCCAACTGCTTTGTCCCATATAGCTATGTATCCATTATATAAGTTGGTACCCGGTATTTCAAGACACTTTCCCGTATAGAATGATTTGTCTCATCGAATATCTAGTGCTGGTGCAGATACTTCTCTCTGGTAGCCAGTCCGCCGCGGATATGACGCTCGGATTTATTCACATCCAATACCTTCCGCGCCTGCTTTGCCAACGCCGGATTCACCTGGGCCAGCCGCTCTGTCACGTCCTTATGTACCGTGCTCTTACTGATGCCGAAGGCCTTGGCTGTCTGCCGCACCGTGGCGTTGTGGTCGATGATATAGCCCGCTATCCCTATAGCTCGTTCTTCAATATAGTCTTTCAAAGGAAAACCCCTCAGGATACTTTTTTACAGTGTATGAAAGTATCTGAGGGGTTATGCATCCTGACAATTAAGCCGCTATTTGACAATTATTTTGTTTCAAAATATAATAGTTGTACTTTGCAAGTATCCATTTTGAACATACGGGAGGTTTTTTTTGTGAAAGAGTCAAAGCTCCGGCTGCGTTCCGCCGGTTTACTTTCTGTTGCGGCAGGATTTATGTTGTTTCTTTATGCTCCATTGGAAATTTATTTTAATAACAAATATGAATTCTGGTTTGATTTTTATGATCTGATCCCGCTCTGTCTGTTGATGTTTGCGGTATTTACGGGTGTCAGCTTCCTGCTGGCTTTCATCGTTTCGAAGATAAATACCAGGCTATATCATGGATTTCTCACAGTTTATCTGATTGCGTTCCTCTGCACTTATATTCAGGGCAATTTCATGATAGGCAATCTGCCTCATCTGGATGGAAGTACGGTGGATTGGGCACAGTATTCCGGATTGCGTATCGGCTCCGTTGCTCTCTGGGTGGCAGTCGCGGTTCTGGTGATACTGACGGTGAAAAAGCTGTCGCTTACAAAGGTGGCAGATGCAGCAGGTGCTGTCAGCGGGCTGATCAGTCTGGTTCTGTTGGTGACTCTTGTAACGCTAGGGTTTACAAAACAGGGCCTGGAACACAAATTTTCTATGCTCAACACCACCTATGGGGAACTGGAAATGTCTACCGATCAAAACCTTGTACTTCTGGTTCTGGACACAGTAGACGGAGACATCATGTCACAGGTGATCGAACACCATCCCGAATATAAGGAAACTCTTTCTGATTTTACTTATTATAATAATACGATGTCGGCCTATCCATTCACCGCATATTCAGTTCCTTACCTCTTCTCCGGCGAATGGTATGAGGATCAGGAAGAATTTATCGAATATGCAAAGAGAGTCTATCGGGAAGCTCCTTTCTTTGATGATCTGGAAGCCAGAGGATACCGCATGGGAATGTATGAGGAGGAAGCTTACCGTCTGGAAGAAAGCATGCTCCGGTTTGAAAATATGATCGACACGACCCCCACGATCTCTTCCATTGCACAATTTATGAAACTGGAAATCAAGCTGGTCGGATTCAAATACATGCCTTTTGATCTCAAGCGCTTCTGCCTCACCATCCCGGCGGAATTCAATTCACTGGAGAAGACCGATGATATCAGTGATTACGAACTCTTTTCTTCCGACAATCAGGCCTTCTATACCTACCTGAAAAAGACACCGGTAACACTGACCGATGACAAATGCTTCAGATTCATCCATCTGGTAGGCGCCCACAGTCCCTGGCATCAGGATGCACAGATGAACGAGATTGAAAACGGCACCTACGAACAAAGCATTGAAGCCAGCATGACAATCGTGGCTACGTATCTGCAAAAACTGAAAGACAGCGGTGTCTATGATAATACGGCCATTATGATCCTGTCGGACCACGGATACAACATTGAGGATGATGACAGTTCCGAGAAACGGCAGCATCCTATTCTGTTCGTAAAGGGTGTCGGTGAGCATTATGATGAACTACAGATTTCCTCTGCTCCCATTTCCCAATCTGATTATCTGGAAGCCTACACACGACTTCTGGATGGCAAACAGGGGGATGCCATCTTTGATTACAAGGAAGGTGATGCCAGAGAACGACGTTTCCTGTTCTATGATTACGATGAGCCCACTCATTTTTATGAGTATATGCAGACCGGATATGCCGGAGATGTAGACACGATGTACTTCACCGGTGTGGAAATCACACCATAATGGTCTCACTCCGAAATAATCACTTGCATTATCTTCTCTAAAAGGTATAATGTTTATAACAGCCTTGTTTTTAACAAATATTGCACGTACATACGAGAAGGAGGGTTCTTATGAAATTATCAAAAATCGAACAGGTAAACGAGTTTCTTGCTATTGTTGACAGTTGTAAAGGGGAGGTTACTTTAAGATCCGTAGACGGTGATATTTTTAATCTGAAGAGCAAACTTTCCCAATATATTGCCATTGCTGCTTTGCTTGGTCAGCATGGTGATGCTGTCTCTTATACACATCTGACGCTGCCGACGACTTAATAGGTGTAG
>ERZ1027269.241-NODE-241-length-22241-cov-4.960786_pt1 | contig 22241 bp, 13 predicted proteins | sample MGYA00519471_ERZ1027269 | MGnify/ENA primary metagenome ERZ1027269 (study PRJEB26926, sample SAMN06164687) | human gut metagenome | biome: ENVO:00009003; feature: ENVO:2100002; material: ENVO:00002003 | host: Homo sapiens | place: USA | collected 2012 ...
TCTACACCTATTAAGTCGTCGGCAGCGTCAGATGTGTATAAGAGACAGGGTATTGGAATGGCTGGAATCGTATTGGAGAAGGGGAAAACTATATATAGCTATGGGCAGCCCATGACTGCATTGCATCTGATTACCAACGGTAAAGTAGATGTATCATATCCCGGCGGCTCTTATACTCTGGGAAAGGGAGACGTGATCAGTATCTGTGAGATCTGCTCCGAGATCCATCTGCTGGGCTATACCACGTTGGAGGATACAACGATCCTGACGTATCCCCTGACCAGTCTGGATTCCCTGAATGATATTCTACAGAAGCACCCGGACGTAGCACGTCTGTTCTGTCTGTCCTGTTTCCGTCAGATCAATATTCTGCTGAACCGCAGTTCCATTTCGGAATTGAACTGCAGTGAGCTGTATCGTACTCTGACAGATGATATTGCCACCTACAATACACTGTGTAGCCGTTACCGTCTGCAGGCGAGATCCCTGGAACATTTCGATGAGCTGAGTGCTTTTCTTGGGGATGATTCACCGGACATCTGGCTGAACGGCTATTACATGGGCTTAAGCAGGATCCTGGCTTCGGACAATTACCGGATCCTGGTACAGGAGTCGGATCTGTCCATTGGTATGCTGCGTAAGGGAAGTCTGGACTTCCGCCGTACTTACCAGAGCCTGGAGGAACAGTTCCACTATCTGCAGCAGGTCGGTTCCTTCTATTTCCGGGAATCCGGCAACGATCTTTTTGATTTTTATACTTCTTTGTTCTATAAACTGGGACAGGATAATGAAGACAGCAAGGCGGTCTACGACCGCATTCACCGTATGCTTTCTAAGGCCGGCGATCTGTCCTTCATCGATCAGGAACTGTTTGCCTCCAGATCCCAGACCTTCCAGAGCAGCCTGAATCTCATGGAATCCAATGATTCCGCTGAGGCAGGTTCTTCCGGAGATTCCGAGATCCTTGGCAAGCTTGCCGGATCGCTGAACACTATTCTGGATTACGCCGGTTCGGATCTGGATACCGTGACCAGCTTCCGTCAGCATGTCCACGCTTACAAGCTGCTGTCCGACCGGGCTTCCCAGGATCAGGATGTCGCTCTTTTACGCAGACAGCTGACCGAAGAATTTTATCTGCTCTACTCCCTCCTGTTCACCCAGACGCTGGAACAGCCGAACATTCCCATGCCGGTCAAAATGTTTCTGTATTTCGGTTATGTGGATGAGGAGCTGGCCGGTCTGAAAAATGCAGTCACCCTGTACCGCATGGCAGAAGCCATGTCGGATCACAGCGATATCGGTGTCTATACCTTTTATGACTGGCTGATGGCCATCTTCCGCGGGAAGAAATCTCCCAGCCGGAACGAATTTGACCAGGATTATTCCGATTATATTCACAAACAAAAGGTCGGTGGCAATATTACGGATGCAGAGCTCAAGGCATTGGAGAACAATCCCATGGCCAAGGTCAATTACGAGCTCCGGAATATGTTCCCTCAGGTCAACAAGATCACCTTCGGACGGATCACTACTTTCTGTCCGCTGTTCTGCGCAGATGATGTGCTGAAGGATCTGGAAAGCTCCTATGTCACCGTTTCCCGTGTCTCCCAGATTCTCGAGGAGATCCGCCGGGTAGATTACACGGCATTCTATAGAGAAAGTCTGGATATGGAGCACATAGATGTCATGGGTAAGGAGACAATTCATCTGGAATATCTGCCGGACATCATCCTGATGCCCAACGTCGGTATCCGCGGTGTCATGTGGCAGGAAATTGAGGGCAAGCGCCGTAACAGCCCCGGTCGTATGGTCTTCTCCATTTTCCATCTGGAGGATCTGAAGACGACCTTCACCCACCTGACCGGTGAATTCCGTTGGGAGCTGTGCAAGAGAGTCCAGGGTAACCGCTGGAACGATGTCTCCATCAGTTCCCTGACCAGTGAATATTTCGATTATATCCAGTTCTACCGCAAGAACCATGATCTGAGTACAGAGGCCAAGGAAAAGGTAAAATCCAGCCTGCAGCGTGCCAAGAACAGTTTCAAGGAAATGTTCGTAAGGGATTATATGATCTGGGTGCTCTTCGAAGGTGCCGGATCCCCGAGACTGAACAAAGTAGCCCGTCAGATCATGTTCACCTACTGCCCGTTCCCGGAGGATATTTGCAATACGCTGGCTCAGAACCCGTTGTATGCCGATCTTCTGGATCGCCGTAAGATCAAGATAGCCCAAGGCTTACATCATCTGGATGTTCTGACCCGAAAGCTGCAAAACGGTAATATTCCGGTTCCCGAGACCGTGGCACAGGAACGCTATTATTTAAGTGGCAGCAAAAAAGCATAGCACATACATATAGCAAAAAGATTCACTCTCCACCCGGGGAATGAATCTTTTTGTTATGTTGTCTTATTTGCTTTCAGATACCTTATGCGTTTGCCAGCTGTATACCAAGTTCTCTGCACTCTGACAGGCCATCCTCGTCCGGTGTCTCATGGCAGATCAGGCCCTCACCGTTCAACACAGTAGCTCCTGCTGCTTCCATACGGGTGGTCCAGTCTCTCATCCACTCACCGTCTCCCCAGCCATAGGAGCCGAACAGTGCGATCTTTTTGCCGGAAGCAAAGCCTTCCACATCACATACAAAAGGCTCCATCTCGGATTCCTCCAGGACTTCCGCTCCCATTGCGGGACAGCCCAGTGCAAACTTGGGAGCAGCCTTTAGTTCGTCAAGGTTGGCGCCGGTCACAAATACTACCTCCGCTTCCTTCCCGGCTTCCCGGATACCCTCTCCGATGGCCTCTGCCATAGCCTGGGTGTTACCACCCTGTGTCCAGAATACTACATAAATCTTATCCATTTATTTTTCCTTCCCTTCCGCACCTTTCCGTGCCTGTTTCTATGCTGCGGTACATCCGCAGATATCTATGATTTCCGTCATCTTTAATCCATAATGCAACAGCTGGATCAAATTTTCCCTGGCATATTCATATTTTTCAAAAAGTCTCTGTTTTCCTTCTTTATCCGCATATACTTTCCAATAACCGGTGCAGAGGCTGTTCTTCCCCTGATGTCTGATAAATCCTTCCACATCCTCCGGGGGATATCCTAACAGCAATCCCAGTTCGTGGGGGAACGGCTTCCCTCTCTCTGCATAGGTTTCATAACGATCGCAAAATACCGGCAAAATATCCTCCAGTCGATCGGATTCGTACCCTGCCTCCCGCAGCAGTTTCTGTACCTGCGGCATTTTCAGATACTTTTCCAGCCGGTCTTCCCGATACAACAGTATTACCATTTTCTCCTCTGTCTCCAACAAGGGATACAGGGAAAGCACACTGCTTTCAACGATCCTTCCCACCTGTGTAAAGCCTTCCGGGGAAATCGTCAGCAGATTGGAAATCTTAAGTCCCGTGATCAACGGTGCACACTGCAAAGCCAACTGTAGTTCCACATCGTCTGCTTCCATTTCACACAGGATCTCCCACGTTTCCTGACTCAATCAGCGCTTCACCTCCTGCCATCCAAAAGTCATTGAGTTAGTCGTAGCTAACCTATATAAATAATATAGAAAAAAGCAGTTCCCGTCAAGGGAACTGCCTGATAGAAATTCTCAACATATAAACTTTCAAAATAGCTTTGGAGATTTCCATTCTCAGATCTTTCTGCGGTCCAGCCCTGTACTGCGATAGTATTCTGCCTTGTCCTGATACATCCGTCTCTCGGACTCCGTCAGTAGATGATCCTTTCCCACGGCTTCCAGAGTGTTCACCGCTGCTCCTACTGCCATGGAGACATCATGAGCTGCCAGCTCTGTTTTTAATTCCTCCACCTTTTGATAGAATTCCTTTTCAGAAATTCCGGTGCACAGGACCACCAGTTCATCTCCGCCGATACGGAACATTCCATTTCCTTCAAATACACGTTTCAGGCAGTCACAGCACCTGCGGATCAGGCGGTCTCCGGCGGAATGTCCTTCACTGTCATTGATCCGTTTTAATCCTGTAATATCACAGTATACCACGCCGATGGGCTCGGTATGGTCCACCTGCTCAATGTACCTCTCCATAGCATAACGGTTCCCCAATGTCGTCAGCGGATCCGAATAGCTCATCACTTCCAGCTCCCGTACCAGATTTCTCTGCTTCAGGGACGATACGATAAAGTGTCCCATGATCTGCAGCATCTCCGACACAAATTCAAAATATCTGGTCGAAGGATTGTCTACTCCGTAGAAGCCGATTACTTTCCCATCATCATAAAGCGGAACCACCACCAGGGAATGAATATTCTGTCTTACCAGAACTTCATACATTTGCGGATCCACATCTTTCATTTCTTCCAGATTCTCTGTGACAATACTCTGATTCTCATCAAACTTCCGATACCATTCCGCACAGATCTCCGGCGGTAGATCCTGAAGGGTATCCTTTTCCGGTGCGACTCCCTTGGCTACCCATTCGTATGTATTGTGGTCATGATCGTGGTCATCCTTTTCAAAAATATAGGCCCGTCCCGCTTCCAGATTCTTTCCGACAAATTCCAGCAGCACCTGCAATGTCTGATCCATGCTCTCCTGCCGCTGTGCCACACGGATGGCTTCATTCAACGCAGCCTCCATATTACGGTAATCTTCGGATTTGTGCCCTCTCTCATTCAGATTGCCGCAATCTATGGCGATTTCCATACGGTATTTTCTCCCATCTTCTTCTACCAGTGTGTCCTTGATATGAAGTTCTCTTCGCAGCAGCGGATTGTAATATTCCCATTCCTTAAAAAAACCCGGCTTTAACTGTTCATTATTACACATGCCACAGGGCAGAGAATTTCCCTGCAATATCTCATAACACTTTAACCCGATGATCTCTTCAAGACTTTGAAATCCATAGCTCTTCAGAGTCTTCTTGTTCATATATATCAATTCATGAGTCTCTGCATCTGCCACATATACATATTCACCCAGATTCTCGAAAAATTCCCATATTTTACTCATATACACCAACCTGTTTCCGTATTCTTCCCCTCATTATAACTAATCAGTATACACTTGCAAACGCTTTACGGCAAGCCTGTTCTCTCAAAAATGTCTGTAATAATCTCACATCATCCGTGATCACACCGTCCGCCCCACAGTTTACGATCCGAAGCATGGCACCGGAAGTATTGGCTGTCCACCCGTATACCGACTTTCCGCAGTAATGAATGGCATCTACCATATCCACTGTAAGATTTCTCCCCTCGATGCTATAGCTGTCGGCATAGTCCAGCTCATAATCCTCTTCTTCCAGATCATGGGCAATAAAAACTGTTGAAATCCCCGGTTCCAGCTCCTTCATTTTCTGCAGGATTCCCTTGTTCATGGAGCCTATAATACACTCATCCACCATATCATAATCCTGCAGCAGAGTCAGCACGCTTTCCTCCAGTGCATCCTCCTGTCCGGTATATTTCAGTTCGATCATCAGAGTGATCCTGCCTCTGGCACAGGTAAGCATTTCTTCCAGTGTCGGGATCTGTTCTCCCCGGTATGCTGACGAAAAACCGCTGCCCACTTCCAGGGTTTTGAGAGCATCTGCCTCCGCATCCCATACGCAGATATCCTCTCCTGTGGTTCGTTTAAAATTACTGTCATGCATAACGATCAGGGTTCCGTCCGACAACTGCTGCACATCAATCTCTGCAATAGGCACTCCATCCCGGATGGCCTGTTCCAGGGCCGCCACCGTGTTCTCCGGAGCTACTTTTGCCCCCGCCCGATGCGCTACCACGATCACAGGAGCGTCTTTACCTGCGGCCTGTACCTGCGGCAATACACCATATGTCAGAAAATAGAGGCAGAGAAGCATAACAATCGCTGTTTTTCTGATAATTTTCATCACATTGCCCTCCCATGAAAGTTATTTGTCAATTTTATTGTAACTATTGACTATAAACTCCATACAAGGAAAATGTTAACTTTTTGTAAATATTCAGAGCCACGTAAATATAACCGGAGGAACGTCGAATGCTTGCATTCGTAAGATCCTCTGGCTATATTTATGTGGCGAAGTAACCACATGAGCAAAAGGAAAGCATCGGAGATGCGATTTTGCGAATGGGGTTCTGAATATTACGACTATCCAGAGCCATGTAGCTTCAGGCAGGGTATTCGGCAGATGCTTGCATACGCAAGAATATCTGCCTGAAGTTATAGGGCGAATTATCGTTCTGAATCGTCGGTAAGCCCGGATAAGCGTACTCACTTCCGTAACATCACTACCAGCTCATGAGCCAGCAGTGGAAATGCTGCCAATACATTCAATAGCAGCCATTCCTGTCCGGACAGATGGGAGGTTCCGAACGCTCCGATGAGAAACGGTACTTCCGTTACCGCAAACTGCAGCGCAAATCCAATAACACAGGCCAACACCATCAGCGGATTATCCCAGGGTCTCATGGCAAATACGGACTTCTGCATATCCCGCATTCCTACTGCATGATACAGCTGGCACATTCCCAGTACTGTAAAAGCATAGGTCTGGGATCGGGCAAGTATTTTTTCCCGGGACAGTAATTCACGAAGTCCCTCCACCCAGTCAAACAGATTCCAGGACAGTTCTCCCCTGCCTGCCATGATCCCACAGGGCAATACCAGAAATGCCGCCAGACCGATACCGGTGATCAGCGCTCCATAGAGTAAGGTACAGGCCATTCCGCCCCGGGCGAACAGACTCTCCGCTGCTTTTCTTGGAGGACAGCGCATCAGGCTTTTTCCGTCATTTTTATCCACTCCCAGTGCCAACGCCGGAAGGGAATCCGTGATCAGATTGATCCACAGTATATGACTGGATTTTAGAGGGGAAGCCAGCCCCAGAGCCACTGCTACGAACATGGTCATCAGTTCCCCGAGATTGGAGGACAGTAAAAATATCACCGACTTGCGGATGTTTTCATAGACGCCTCTGCCTTCCTCGATTGCCTTTTCAATCGTTGCAAAATTATCATCCGTCAATATCATGTCCGCCGCCTGTTTAGCCACATCCACGCCGGTTCCCATGGCTACACCGATATCTGCTGCTTTCAGAGAAGGAGCATCGTTCACACCATCCCCTGTCATGGCCACAATCTCCCCATTCTGCTGCAGCCCCTTCACGATCCGTACCTTCTGGGCCGGAGTCACTCTGGCATAAACCCTGATATTCCTGATCCTCCCAGCAAAAGAAGCATCATCCAGATGATTCAGTTCTTCCCCTGTAATACACTGACTGCGATGCCCTGCAATCCCCAGCTGTCTGGCAATGGCATAGGCGGTATCCACATGATCCCCGGTGATCATTACTGTAGATACACCTGCACGGCGGAAAATCTCCACCGCTTCCTCCGCCTCCGGTCTGGCAGGATCACGCATCCCCACGATTCCCAGGAATGTCATACCTTCTTCCCCACACCCGAGAGTGTTTCCGCTCTGTGCTGCCGCCAGTGTCCGAAGCGCCAGGGAATTCATGAGTTCTACAACCTCACTGATCCTTTTTCTCTGTCCGGCTGTCATTGGCACACTTCTTCCGTCCTGTAAAATATGGGTGCAGTGCTGTACGATCACATCCGGTGCCCCCTTCGTATAGGCAATGCTTCCCTTATGCCCTCCGTTTTTCGGGATTCTGTGATAGGTCGTCATCATCTTCCGGTCCGAATCGAAAGGCTTTTCATCATAGCGGGGGTACTGCTTCTCCAGACGTTCCCTATGCATCCCCATCTTCTCTCCGAAGTCTAAGAGCGCCAGTTCCGTTGGATCTCCGATCCGTTGCTCTCCCTGCAGGGAAGCATCGTTGCACAACAGCATTCCCCGGAGCATCTCCTGTACGCATCGGGATTCTCCCCTGCCATTGCTGCCGGCAGCATCCTCCAGCACATCATACCACCAGCATTTTTCCACCGTGAGCCGGTTCTGGGTCAGTGTGCCGGTCTTATCCGAGCAGACCACGCTGACCGCTCCCAGAGTCTCAACGGAAGGCAGTCTGCGGATGATCGTATGTACTTTGACCATTCTGGTCACTGACAATGCCAGACAGATCGTCACCACTGCCGGCAGACCTTCCGGCACCGCAGCCACCGCCAGGGAAATCGCCACCAGCAGCATTTCCGGAATATTTCTGTGTTGAAATACCGCCAGCAGAAACAATGCCGCACATACTCCCAGCGATAAAATACTCAGAAGCTTTCCCATATCCCCCAGACGTTTCTGTAACGGTGTCATTTCCTCTTCCGCATCTGTGATCATGGAGGCGATCCTGCCGATCTCCGTGGCCATGCCCGTAGCTGTCACGATTCCTTCTCCGTGGCCATGGGTCACCACAGTAGACATATATACCATATTGACCCGTTCAGCCAATGGAATCTCGTGTCTGCAGTCTGCCAGAAACAGCGCATCTTTTTCCACAGGTACCGATTCTCCGGTCAGGGAGGATTCCTCTACCTGCAGATTGGAGCTTCTGGTCAGCCGTATATCCGCAGGTACCTGTGCCCCTGCCTCCAGGTCTACCAGATCGCCCGTCACCAGTTCCGCCGCCGGAATCTCCTGACGGATACCTTCCCTGATCACAATGGTCTGTGGACTGGTCAGCTTTTTCAACGCTTCCAGTGCCTTTCGGGCTTTTCCCTCCTGCAGCATGCCCACCAGGGCATTGACCACTACCACAGTGCCGATGATCACGGCATCACTGAGCTCCCCCAGAAAGACGGATACCACAGCTGCGATCAATAATATGTAGATCAGCGGGTCCTTTAACTGCTCCAGAAAAAGCTGTATTTTCGTCTTTTTTCTGGCAGCTTTCATTTCATTTCTGCCATTTTGCTGTAAACGACGAAAGGCCTCACCATCGGTAAGGCCCTTCACTGCGTCACTTTTCAGTTCATTTACGGTTTCCTGTATATTCTGTTTTTCGAACACGGCTGCCTCCAATGCTTGTTTCTATTAAGCATTGTATGTCATATCTTCAGAATTCATTACACCGAATCATCGTACATTTTGATCTCTTAACTGGAATGCTGCGGTCAGCTCGTTCATGTTGGTGGCCTGCGCAGACAATTCCTCACTGGTGGCAGAAGTTTCTTCTGCGGTCGCAGAGTTGTTCTGCACCACTGTGGATATCTGTTCAATGCCCTGTTCGATCTGCATCATGGCATCTGCCTGTGCCTTGGATTCTTCCATGGCTTTCTTGGACTCGTTGGCCAGATCCTCAATGCCTTCCACGACCTTCTGCAATGCTTCGGCTGTCTTGTCCGTGATCTGGTTGCCATGCTCAATCTCCTGCAGGGAAGTCTCAATCAATTCTCTGGTATGTACCGCAGACTGTGCACTGTCATCTGCCAGCTTACGGATCTGATCCGCAACCACTGCAAAGCCTCTTCCGGCCTCTCCTGCTCTGGCTGCCTCAATGGCTGCATTCAGGGACAACAGATTCGTCTGGGATGCGATATCCTCAATCTCACCAATAATATCGCTGATCTGCCTGGAAGTATCGTTGATACGCTGCATGGCATCTGTCAGACCCTTCATTTCCTCTCCGCTGTCCTTCGCCTGCTGCTGGTAATCCATAGCCTTCTGGTAAGAACCTCCCAGTGCCTTGGCATTCTTCTCCACGATCTCGGTTACATTCGTGATGGTAGCCTGCAGTTCCTCTACGGAACCGGCCTGGTCGGTAGCACCTTCCGCAAGTCCCTGGGCAGCATCTGCCATCTGGTTTGCCCCCAGAGATACCTGTCCCACTGCCGTCTTGATCTCATTAAGTGTCTCACTGAGCTTATGGTTCAGCTTACGGATAGATTCCAACAGTCCCTGAAAGTCTCCCACATAGGCTTCTGCGCAACCTGTAGTCAGTGCAAAATTGCCCTGTGACATCTCTCCCAACAGATAATCCGCATCGCCAATCACTTTCTGCAGGTTACCGGATAATGCGGCGGTAGCCTCTGCCAGGATCTGTGTCTCATCCTGTGTCCGGATCACTGGTGCCGGAGTATGCAGATCGCCCTCAGCCAACAGACGTAATCTCTCGGTACACTTTGCCACCGGTTCACCGATCGCCTGACCGATCTTTTTTGCCCTGCGCACACTGAAACATAAAGCTGCAGCACCTATTGCTACACCAATGACAATACATACAACGGTAGAACCAAGGAAATCTGTCAGTGGTGCATTTACTGCCACGCTCCATCCATTGGTTCCTTCTATTGGTGCATAAGCCTGTATTGTGAGGGTTCCGCCTTTCATATAAGTGCCATATCCGGTTGCTCCGGTCATCATCTTCTGCTCTACCTTTGCAATTCCCCGCAAAGATCTGTCCGTCTGAGACAGTTCAATGTTGCTCTTCTGCTCCTGGGCAATCGCAGAATCACAGTGAGCAATGGTGATACCTGTTTCTCCCAACAGATAGCACTCGGAATTCTTACTGACAGAGACTGCCGCAGCAATATCATTTAAGAACTCCGGATCCGGCACAACGAATACCACGCCGACAATATCACCATTCTTATCTCCGTCTGCATATACGGGTGCGGAAATGATAACGCTGAGTCTGCCATCTGACTTCGAGATCACTGGATCCGATACCACGACCTCTCCCTGCATGGATCTCTTAAAATAATCACGGTCACTATAATCGGTTCCGTCATAAGCACAGATACCGTTGGAGCCGATCAGCTTGCCTCTGACCATTCCATAAGCTTCCACACGCTGGTTGATATACTGTTGCTTCTGCTCCTGGGTAAATACCGGAGAAGACAGCTGATAGCTGCATCCGAGTTCGGATACGATCGTTGTTGTCACCCGTAGTTCCTCTTTGATACGGTCTGCAGAGATCTCTGCCACCACCAGCATATCGCCTTCCAGTGTTCTCATGGTACTGGACAGATTCAGGATCACGGTAAGGATGACCAACGGAATAATCGAGAACACTACCAGCCTGCTGATTGCCTTCTGCAGACGTTCCCGGATCGTCGTCATGCCGGGTGTCTGCCCCTTTGTGCCCTTCTGTGATGCTTTTGTACTCATATGTCCTCATTTCTGCGCTGCATTTTTATTATATGCTTTATTTTCCTGTACTCTGTGAAGTGACCACTTGTCCGGCAGCGCCCGGATATTCCATTCATCTCCCTCATTTGGAACAGTGATCTTCTGCAGAGATACTCAATTTTATATGTCGATTTTATTTTACCATGATTCAGGAAAATTTTCTATCTTTTGAAGCCCAAAAAGAGAGTTAATATTCCGTTAAGAATATCAACTCTCTCCTGTCATTTATCTCTCTATCCCCTCATGATAAGAAATACCCTGTTAATAGCCGAACTCCTGGGCAAAATACAACTTGCCATTGGTCTCATAGACCGCAATGCTGCAGGTGGTAAAATCGCCTGCCAGGATATTCGCTGCGTGTGTAGGAGAAGCCATCCAGGCATCTACTACACTCTGTGCGGAATCATAGCCCTTCGCCAGATTCTCGCCCCACATCAGTTCACTGTTCACTGTGTACCAGTCCTTACCGTTGGGTCTGGTATGGGAAAACTTGGAAGCTGCTTCCTGTGCTCTTACCATAGCGCAGGACTCCAGACCGTTGCTCCAGTTCAGTGCTGCCAGGCCGTTCTCTGCTCTCTTCGCGTTTACAATATCCAACGCATCGATAGCCATGGCACGAAGTTCATCTGCACGGGCCAGCTCAGCTTCACTCATACCGGCTTTTCTCACAGAACCCGCCAGTGCCACTGCCTCTTCATCGAACCAGACAGTTCCGTCATCCGTGGCAGGATCACGGCTTACAGAGGATAATTCTGTACTCTTGCCGCAGCCTGCAAGGCTCAGCACCATGATGACTGTCAGAACAAGACTCATCCATCTTTTTTTCATTTGTTCTACCTCTTCTTTCCTTGATTGTTTATAGTAAATATATGTTTATTCGTTATGATTGCTTCTTCTTAATAATAAGCCATGCTCCCAGCCCTGTCAAGGAAAGGGCAAAGCCCAGATTCCATGTATTGGAATCATCGCCGGTCCTGGGTCTTCTGGAAGCTCCCAGGACTGCTCTGTCCGCCAATGGTGTAGGATCATCGGTAATGCTTACAACCCGCTGACGTCTTACACCAAGCACCTGAGGTGTTACCGGGGTTGCCGGCTCAGACGGTGTACCGGGAGTATCCGGGGTATCGGAATCATCCGAATCGTCCGGAGTATCCGGGGGTGCGGTCGGAGTAGTGGTCGGCGTCGTGGGTGTGGTATCCGGTGTGCCTGTCGGCGTAGGCTCCGGAGTAGCACTGGGAGTAGGTTCCGGGCTGGTAGTCACGGGCGGAGTAACCTCCGGCTCTCTGGACAATTCAAACTGCATTCCGAAGCCGTATCTGGTCATCTGATAGCCGTTGTTGGCCAACACACCGTTAAGGTTAGTGGTGATCTTCACTTCTCCGTCCTTTAACAGGTCGGATACCAGAGTATCTGCATAGGAACCTTCCTGTCCGTTTTTCAGCATCCGGTCATACAGACCTTCACCGTCAAAAGTATATACATTATGATATGTCGTGTAATATAAAGCATCTGCTACTGCAGAACAGCTCTCCGCTACTGTGGTATCGGCGGTTCCGTTGGTCAGGATTGCCAGTTCCTCTGCCGTAAGTTCTGAAAAGCCGTAGACCTTATTTCCTTCTTCTCTGGAAGTATTGTTGAACCAGTCTAAGTAATACTGTGCCAGGCAGCTCTGCGTAACCTCTTCCGGCTTCATTTCTTCGCTGCCATATCCTTTTTTCAAAAGAGCCTCTCCGACAATCGCATCCGTAACCTTGCCTGCGGTGATTCCGAGATCCCGTAACGGAGCATTTAAAATACGGCGGGGCAATGTACAGAACGCTCCCACTTCACCGATCTCATAACCTTCAAAACCACTGGACAGAACCGTTACTTTCTCTCCTGCCTTAGGCGCCGCCGGGATCGTACCGATCGTGGCCTTTGCAGGATCATACTGATACTCCTTATTGCTCTCATTTACCAGCTTTATGTTGTAGTACAGGGTATCTCCGGGCTCTGCCGCATTTCCTCCTGCCACGGTACCGTTCAGATAACCGATGGCATCGGACAGATTGATTCTTACCTTGTCCGGGGCATTGCTGTGGATCGTAATGGTGATCGTTGCATCATAGGTCACCCTGCCGGTGCCGCTTTCCCAATGCTGTTCCAGTTCCGGAGTTGTAGTAATGGTAATACCTTCGGAAATATAATGGAACACTGCGCCGTTCTCATTCTGTTCAAAAGTTACCGTTCCCGTGGGATATTCATAATAATCTACTGCGGATACCCCGGGAATCCTGTAATCGTATCCGTCATCATTGATCCAGGTCTCTGTGGGTGTGGTCACATACCATACCGTGGCAATGGTGACTCCGCTGAAGGACCGACCGGTGGTGAGCAACTGATTCATAAAACTTTCCGTTACATTTTCACCATACAAGACGCCGTTGTTGTCATTCACATACTGTTTTACATCCTCAAGGGTTTTTCCGCAGTTTTCTTTATAATAGGAAGTGCCTTCGCTGTCTTCACCGTAATAAACATAGTGTAACAAATCTGCGGGCTTACAGTCAGAATATTTGTTTACATCTAATGCTACGAATCCAACGCACTGCCAGCTTGCTCCGTTACTTCCGGTTAACTTTCCTTCGGCATCTACCCCTGTATTATCCACAGAAAGATATTTAAAGGTTTCAGCATCATCCAAAGTCATCTTATGACCTGCAAACAATGAAAAATCTCCGTTTGCCGGCTTGTAATTATTGGTCCATACGTTGGGGCTGGCTACCTGTCCTCCCACATATTTTGCCATGGTGCCTCCAGCAAGAATCACCGTTTTGATGGTGGGATAGGTTTTCTCTTTTACAGCAACAACGCTGTCGTTTCCGCTTGCACTTGCCATTTCAACAACATCGTTCTGCTCATTCTGCGTTGCTTCTTCCGCCTGTACCGTAAATCCGGTGTTGGAGATGCTGCCGATCATCAGTGCCGCTACCAGAGTTTTTGCCAGTTTGGTCTGTATTACGTTTTTTAACTTCATTTCTGTTTCCCCTCAAAACCAGTATTTCTGTTTTTATTACTTCTTTTTACTCTCCTAATAAGTAAGACTGCGCCAAATGGAAAAAAGGACCAGAATTTGAAAAATTTTTCAAGATTCTGATCCTTTTATACTTTTACAGCTAAGATCGGCTGTCGTTCCGTTCCTGTTTAATGTTCTTTTCGCTTAAGAACAAGCCATGCTCCCAGACTCGTCAGGGAAAAGGCAAAGCCCAGATTCCAGGCATCGGAGTCATCGCTGGTCTGCGGTCGTCTGGATGCTCCGAGGACTGCTCTGTCCGCCAAGGGAACTGTCTCATCCTCGATGGTCACCATTCTGCGGCGTCTTGCACCAAGTACCTGCGGGGTGTCCGGGATTCCACCGGCCGGTGTGCCGGGATCTGCCGGTGTACCGGGATCATCTGGTGTATCGTCCGGAGTATCGGGTTCATCCGGGGTGTCAGGTGTTGCGGTTGGTGTTGGTGTAGGTTCTTCGGTTACCACCGGTACCGTCGGTGTCGGCGTAGGCTCCTCGGTTACCACCGGTACCGTCGGCGTCGGCGTAGGTTCCTCGGTTACTACCGGCGTAGGCGTAGGTTCCGGCTCATCCGGTTCGCACGGACAGTGAATCTCTCCACCCTGCTTATACTTATCCGCTATGATGCCTCCGACAACAGTTCCGCCATTATAGACAGTTGCATTCGGAGCCAGAATATATCCGAAAATAGAATTTACATTAACTTCTGTTGCATTGCCAAAGTTCCAAATAATTCTGTCTGCCCACAGCTGATGTTCCAATGCTTGCTTTTTTGCACCATGCGCATTCATCCAGCCGGTAATATTCACAGTTCCGGAATCACTTACATTTACCACAACTGTTTTTCCATAAAAAGCTGCGCCGGTGATCTCTTTGTCATAGTCTTCCATCCTGGTATTTAACTCAGCACTTGTTACATTCAATACCAGTTGTGTATCGTTATTTTCATCCGCCAAAGCATACAAGTCGTTGCTTTTCTGTACCATATTACCTGCCAGGACATTGCTGATCTCAGATGCAATATCTGTATCCCATACCTCACAGTTCTTCAGAAGATTTCCAGTATATAATTTATTTTCACCAGCTATAATATTATAACCCTGTCCAGTCACTTCCCGCTCAACAGAGTTCTGTGTTCCGTCAGAATTAGTAAGCGGAATTATCAGTTCCTTTTCGTCTGTTCTGCCTGACGCTGTATATTTAAGAATCTGATTCGGAGCAGAAAGATCTCCCAGATAAGATTTTCCCCCATAGCTTACCATGGAAACCTTTAATTCTCTAATTGCGGCATTTCCCTCAATATGGTCCAGATTTGAGGATACAAATTCATTTGTATATAATACAAATGAAAATGGATCATTTAAATCCGCACCTGCTGCCTGCACAGTAATCCCCTCGTTCCCTGCGACGGAACCTGCTACCAGTGCTGCTACCAGAACCTTTACTACTTTTTCCCTTACATACTTGCTAAATCTGCTCATCTGATTTCTCCCTCAATGAAATCCAATGTTTTTCACGTTTTACAACGTTTTCGTTCCTCTTTACAACTATTAAGACGGAAGTGCTTTCAAAAAGGGTTCAGATTTTTTATTAAAAATGTGATTTTTTGCTTATTCTTGTCCTCTGCTTATCTGTTTGTAGTACTATATTCCTAATAATCGGCAGTTTCTGTCAGTACTCCATGGATCAGAGCCCGCCTTTTTGTACCGGATGAGCCGTAGCAGGTAGATAGGGATACGATATTTCCCCTGTCACTTAAGTCTGCATCTGAAGCATACAGGGAATGTTCCGTGGCCCACTGCACATAATCATCATAGGAGGCATCTGAGGTAAACGTGGCAAAACGGTCACTGGTACTCTTTGTTTCATAATAGGAAAAAATCTCATAAATGTAGACTTTATCTTCCGTGTATATATAGAAGTAAGGATTCTCCTCGCAGCTTGCCGTCCCCTTCAGCAAATTTTTAAAAGCCCCAAACATGCTCTCATCCCGCATATTATGTCCGAATACAAAGGTATTCCTGTCTGACCAGTCTGCTGAAGCCCCACAGTCCATGAAAATGCATCCAGCATTCACACTCTCCCCCTCGAAGGAATGCTTCAGATAATAGTCATTGTCCTCCCCCTGTACCACCGGATAACTGATGTCCAATGCCGGGAAATAGAGCCATCCACGAAAATCCGGGTTGTTCCTGATAAGTTCGGCAAAGTCGATCTGTAGCTCCGGATAATTTTTCTCCGCAATCTCTTCCTGTGTTTCCCCCGCCGCAGGCTCTGCCACCACCTCCTGGCGGATGGCATCGTATTCATTTTTTGCTCTCTGCTCTGACAGATAAGAATGCAGACTCATTCCTCCGGTCACCAGTACCGCTGCCGCCAGCACTGCTGTGATCGCATTTTCCGCTTTTTTATTTTTCATGCCAGTTTCCCCTTCCTGCAAGAATCGTTATAATTTGTTAATGATTATACCTTATTTTTCCGCATTCGTCTTTACGAAAGAGTTATTTTTTGATATTTTTAAGGTATGATTTTAAATAAGAAACTATTGGGGGAATAAAATCTTATGATACATCTTTTTGCACTGCTTTCACTGCTTTTGTGCGGTGTCTGCTATACTGGCTTTCAGAACAGTTCTCATTTCCACAATACAGGCAACCGGCGTTCTCTTCTGTTTCTTGTATTTGGCGGTGCCCTGCTTCTGCGCCTGCTCCTTGCATACACCACCCACGGCTTCAGTAATGATATCGCCTGTTTTGCAGCCTGGGCTGACCGGATTTTCACTTTAGGGCCAGGGCAGTTCTATTCTGCCGAGATGTTTACGGACTATCCGCCCGGTTTCATGTATGTATTGTATCTGATCGGAGCGTTACGATCTCTGCTGCAGATTCCTTATTATTCCGATCTGCATATTTTACTGTTAAAATTACCCGCAATTCTCTGTGATATTGCCTGTGGGTTTCTACTCCACAGAGAGGCGGTAAAGCGACTGCATTTTTCCGATCTGCAGGGAATCTTTGCTGCCTCTGCGTATCTGTTCCAGCCGGCGGTCATTCTGAATTCTTCCTGTTGGGGACAGGTGGATTCCGTATACACGCTGATGATCATCCTTATGTGCCTGTTCCTCATGAAGGGAAACCTGCTTCCTGCCTATGCTGTCTACGGACTGGGTGTCCTGTTAAAGCCACAGATGCTGATCTTCACGCCGGTACTGCTGACAGGGATCTGGGACCATGTGTTCTTACAGGATTTTTCCTGGCGGAAATTCTTCTATAATTTGTGCGGTGGTCTGGTTGTCATCTGCGGGATGCTCCTTCTGTGCGCTCCTTTCGGATTAACCGCTGCGATCTCACAATATACTTCAACGTTGGGATCCTATGAATATGCAGCCATCAATGCCTACAATTTCTGGGGACTATTAGGAATGAACTGGGTCGACCAGAACACGATTTTCCTCTTCCTGCCCTGTAAGACCTGGGGCACTATCGTGATCCTGCTGATCGTACTCTTTACCTTCCTTATTGCAGCCCGCTGCCGGAAAGAGCCTTCAAGATATTTCTGTCTCGGTGCCTTTATCATCCTGACGATGTTCCTGTTCTCCGTCCGTATGCATGAGCGTTATATGTATCCCGGTCTGGCACTGTTGCTTTTCTGCTGCCTGTACCGGCCCTCTACACCTCTCTGGAAATGCTTCAGTGGATTTGCAGTGCTGCATTTTTACAACACCGCCAATGTGCTGTACCATTACGATCCGCAGAATTATGACCGCAAGGCTCCCATCATTCTGCTGGTATCTGCCGGAATGTTGTGCTGCCTGTATTATTTCTATAAGATCATCTGGAAATATTATGTTCACGATGAAACAGGGACTGCCACCAATGCGAAGACGCAGACCGCAACAGGCCGCAGAGCTTCCGGGCATACTGCTTCCACAAGATCTGCCGCAGGACTCGGACAAAGACTTCGAGAATATTTTCTCTCTCCCCAGGAGCCCATTCCTTCCGAAGAGAGAATCCGTTTCACGAAACTGGATCTGTGCCTGTTGCTGGCAATCGGTATTCTGTACAGTTGCTTTGCCCTCTATGATCTGGGAGACCGCAAAGCTCCGACAACAACTTATGATATGTCGGGAGAATTACAGGCCATCGAGCTGGAATTCCCCGAAGATGCGCTACCTGTGACTATGGCCAGTTATCTGGCTCCCTGGCACCAGAGACATTTTGGGATGGATGTCAAAAGTAATGCCGAAGACTCCTGGACTTATCTCGGTGAGATCATTTTAAACAATGTCTTCACCTGGCAGGATGTCTCCCTGCAGGATCTGCTGACACAGGCCACAGAAAACGGTACTTCTGATGTGTCTGCCACAACCAGATATCTGCGTCTGTCATTGACGGATAATGATGCCTCTCTGATTGAACTGGTCTTCCTGGACGCGAATGGCAACATCACACGCCCGTTGAACGCAGATGCCTACCCTACACTGTTTGACGAAAGCGATCTGTACCCGGAACGCTATTCCTTCCGCAACAGCATGTATTTCGATGAAATCTATCACGCACGCACGGCTTACGAGTTCCTTCACGGCCTGCCGACCTACGAAAATACCCACCCGCCTTTGGGCAAGATCTTCATCGCCCTGGGTGTTGCCATCTTTGGAATGAATCCTTTCGGCTGGCGTATCATGGGTACTCTGTTCGGCATTGCCATGCTGCCGTTTATCTACCTGCTGGGGAAAAAAATGACAAGGAATACTCCTGCGGCAGCTCTGGCCTGCTTCCTGTTTGCCTTTGATTTTATGCATTTTACGCAGACAAGGATTGCCACCATCGATGTTTATATCACGTTCTTTGTGATTGCAATGTACTATTTTATGTACTACTATTGTTCTATGAGTTTTTACGATACACCGTTGTATAAGACCTTTGTGCCTCTGGGCTTATGCGGCATCTGCATGGGACTGGGAATTGCCAGCAAATGGACCGGTATCTATGCGGGCTGTGGACTGGCACTGCTGTTTTTTGCGCATCTGCTGCGACGCTACCGGGAATACCTCTATGCCAAAGCCCATCCCGGAAAAAGCACCAACGGCATGGAGCATCAGCAGATTGTAAAGAAATTCCCAGATTATACGGTAAAGACGATCGACTTCTGCCTGACCTTTTTCGTGCTGGTTCCGGCAGTGATCTATCTGTTGTCCTACCTGCCATTTGTAGACAATTCCCATCCGGGACTTTTTGACCGTATGCTGACCAACCAGACTTCCATGTTCAACTATCACAGCGGCCTGGAGGCAACGCATCCTTATTCCTCTTCCTGGTATCAGTGGCCCACTATGGTCCGCCCGATCTGGTATTATTCCGGTTATGTGACTGATGCCGTCAAGGAAGGGATCAGTGCCTTCGGTAATCCTCTGGTGTGGTGGGGCGGCATTCCGGCATTTTTGTATGTGCTGTATCTGCTTGTCACCCACAGCAGTTTCCTGCGTGCCCTGACAGGCAAAGCTGACGCTTCCTCTGCGACAACTCCCCTGTCCCGCAGAGAATATCATGCTGCCGCATTTCTGGTGGTTGGCTACCTGGCGCAATATCTGCCCTGGTTCTTCGTCACCAGAATCACCTTCATCTACCACTATTTCCCCAGCACACCATTTGTGGTACTGATGATCGTGTACAGCCTGATGCAGCTGAAAAAGCGGGTATCCAACCGCACTTTTGCAGTCATCTGCTGTGCCTATGCCGTGCTGGCCTTCGGTCTGTTCCTGCTGTTCTATCCGGTACTTTCGGGGCAGCCGGTGGATGTGGATTTTGTAGTAAAATACTTACGCTGGCGGGATACCTGGGTGTTGATCTCGGGTTAAGTCCTCTTTATAAAATACTTCATATAAAAAACAGTGCCGATCCTGGCACTGTTTTTTATAGTATATCTATTCACTTACCCCTCAGCGATCGCATTACCGGTATACAACTGGTAATATCTGCCCTTCTGGGCGATGAGTTCATCGTGGTTGCCGCGCTCGATGATGCGGCCCTGTTCCAGAACCATGATGCAGTCACTGTTCTTGACAGTAGAAAGTCTGTGGGCGATGACGAAAGTGGTTCTTCCTTTCATCAACTTATCCATGCCGTCCTGTACAATTTTCTCGGTACGGGTATCGATAGAGCTGGTAGCCTCATCAAGGATCAGTACCGGAGGATCCGCTACGGCTGCTCTGGCAATAGAAAGCAGTTGTCTCTGACCCTGGCTTAAGTTCGCACCGTCACCGGTGAGGACTGTGTTGTAACCATCCGGGAGCTGACGGATAAAGGTATCCGCGTTAGCCAGTTTTGCTGCGGCAATGACTTCCTCGTCTGTAGCATCCAGCTTACCGAAACGAATATTGTCCATAACGGTAGCGGTGAACAAATGGGTATCCTGCAATACGATACCCAGAGACTTCCGCAGATCCGCTTTTTTGATCTTGTTGATATTGATGCCGTCGTAACGGATCTTACCATCCTGAATATCATAAAAACGGTTGATCAGGTTCGTGATCGTGGTCTTGCCGGCACCGGTGGAGCCTACAAATGCAATCTTCTGACCGGGCTTTGCATACATCTCGATGTTATGCAGCACGATCTTGTCATCATTGTAGCCGAAGTCCACATCATCGAATACTACTTCACCCTGTAATTCAATATAATCTACAGAGCCATCCGCCTGATGCACATGCTTCCATGCCCACATACCGGTTCTCTCGGTACACTCCACGATCTTGCCGTTTACCTTCTTGGCACGGACGATGGTCACATATCCCTCGTCGGTCTCTACCGGCTCATCCAGCAGATCGAAGACTCTCTTGGCACCAGCCTGTGCCATAACGATACTGTTCAGCTGCTGGCTGACCTGGCTGATAGGCATGTTGAAGCTCTTGTTAAAAGTTAAGAAGCTGGCAAGCTTACCTAAGGTCAGTCCTGCAAAACCGCCCAGTGCCATAGCACCGCCGACGATAGCACATACCACATAGCTTAAGTTACCCAGTTGGGCATTGATGGGTCCCATCAGGTTTGCGAACTTATTCGCATTGTATGCGCTGTCGCACAGTTCATCATTCAAAGCCTTGAACTCCTCCAGACTCTTATCTTCATGGCAGAATACCTTGACTACCTTCTGGCCTTCCACCATTTCCTCAATGTAACCGTTGACTTTACCGATATTCTTCTGCTGCTTTACGAAATATTTTCCGCTTAAGCCCGCTACCTTACCAGTGACGAACATCATCAGTGCCACCATGATCAGACTGACTGCTGTCAGAGGCACACTTAATACCAGCATACTTCCCAGGGTACCGACTACGGTGATGAAGCTGGAAAATACCTGCGGGATACTCTGGCTGATCATCTGACGCAAAGTATCAATATCATTGGTGTAGATGGACATGATATCCCCGTGGGAATGGGTATCAAAATACTTGATCGGCAAATCCTGCATGCGGTTGAACATTTTTTCCCGCATCTTCTTCAGGGAGCCCTGTGTGATAATCGCCATTCCATAGGAATACGCATAGCCTGCTGCCAGAGACAGCGCATACAGTACAACCAGGATGAGGACCAATCTGGTCACTGTCGGCGCTGCCGCCGCCCAGTCCTTCGTCTGCCAGTACTGCTCGACCACTGCGATGATATTCTGCTGAAAAATAGCGGGAATCGAGCTGATCAGCGCATTCGGTATGATACAGACCAAAACTAACGGCAGAAGTACCGGATAAAACTCGAACAGCATCCTGATCAGACGCTTCATCGTTCCTTTTTTCGCCTGTCCCTTATTTTTCATCAGAATCACCTCCCTTGTTCTGGGAAGTATATACTTCCCGGTAAATCTCGCTCGTCTTGAGAAGCTCTTCATGGGTGCCGATATTGCAGATCGTACCGCCGTCCATGACCAGAATCCGATCCGCATCCTGCACGGAGGAAATTCTCTGTGCGATGATGATCTTGGTCGTTTCCGGAATGTACTCACGCAGCGCCTTGCGGATCTGTGCGTCCGTCCTGGTATCCACCGCACTGGTCGAATCGTCGAGAATCAGGATCTTCGGCTTCTTTAACAGCGCTCTTGCGATACAAAGTCTCTGCTTCTGACCGCCGGACACATTGCTGCCTCCCTGTTCGATAT
>ERZ1027269.256-NODE-256-length-21407-cov-5.670663_pt1 | contig 21407 bp, 16 predicted proteins | sample MGYA00519471_ERZ1027269 | MGnify/ENA primary metagenome ERZ1027269 (study PRJEB26926, sample SAMN06164687) | human gut metagenome | biome: ENVO:00009003; feature: ENVO:2100002; material: ENVO:00002003 | host: Homo sapiens | place: USA | collected 2012 ...
TACCGACGGTTTGCGTAATCTGGTATACACACCGCACATCTACGTTGTAGATTTGAACATCGATGGCAAAACAGTAAACGCTATCAAATGTAACAAACATTCTAAGAAGGAAAACAAGGAGGATTTCTTATGAAGATGAAAAAGTTCTTAGCTCTTTCCACAGCCTCTGTCATGGCATTGTCTATGGTAGCATGTGGAAGCACAGACAACAGCAGTGATGCTGCGAGCACCACAGCAAGCACAGCTGCTGCAACCGCAGAAGCTTCTACCGAAGCTACAACTGCTGACGCAGAGGTGACTGGTCTGAATTATGCAGACATTACTCTGGGTGAGGATTACACAGACATTACCACAACCATTAAGGTACTGACCAACCGTACCGACCTGCTGGAGGACGGCGCAGCAGTTCCTTACCAGACTTACATTGATGCATTCAATGCGCTGTATCCTAACATCACCGTAGATGTAGAGGGTATCACCGATTATGCAAGCGACGCATTGCTTCGTCTGCAGGGTGGTGACTGGGGCGATATAATGATGATCCCCGAAGTGGACAAAGCTGACTTAGGTGCCTACTTCCTTCCTCTTGGAACGACTACTGAGATGGATGGACAGCTGAACTACTATGACGATATGTTTGACGGTGTGGTATACGGAGTCCCTTACACCGCAAACGTTAACGGTGGTATCATATATAACAAGGCTGTATTTGAAGCAGCAGGAATCACCGAGATGCCTAAGACTCCCGAAGATTTCATCGCAGCATTAAAGCAGATCAAAGAGTATGACAGCTCCATTATTCCTCTGTACACCAACTACGCAGCAGGCTGGTGTATGGGCGGCCAGTGGGATCCCGCTATCAGCGGCAGTGCTACCGGCGACAGTGCTTACATGAACCAGAAGTTATTACATACTGCGAATCCTTTTGCTGATCCCGGCGACGGAACAGGCGCTTACAACGTATACAAGGTAATGTACGATGCAGTTGCGGAAGGTCTTACCGAGGAAGACTACTCCACCACTGACTGGGAAGGCTGCAAGGGTATGATCAACAATGGCCAGATTGCATGCATGGTTCTTGGCTCCTGGGCGGTGCCTCAGATGAGAGAAGCTGGCGATCACGCAGATGATATCGCATACATGCCTTTCCCTATCACCTTAGCCAGCGGTAAGCAGGCAGCTTCCGTAGGCCCTGACTACGGCTTCGGTATCAATGTTAACACCACCGAAGAGAACCAGGCAGCAGCAATGTGCTTCGTAAAGTTCATGACAGAAGAATCTGGATTCTCCTATGATTGTGGCGGACTTCCTGTTGCTATCAAGGATACCAGATTACCGGATATCTACGCAACATTCAAGGGTATCGACTTTGTAGTGGATGATCCTGCGATTGAAGGCGAAGAGACTCTGTTAAATGATCTGAACGCTGCAAGTGGTCTGAACATTAACAATAACGGCGAGACCAAGATGCAGGAGCTGGTAGAGTGTGCAGCAGACGGTTCCAAGACCTATGATGAGATCATCGACGAGTGGAATGCAGAGTGGACTTCCGCACAGGAGAGCTGCGGCGTCGAGATTCAGTAATTTCATCAAGCAGTAAACATTAAGCGACTAACTTAATCTTCTGAAGTAAGAGGGAACCTTTTATCCGGTTCCCTCTTATCTAAGAGAGAAGGGTATGGAGGTATTTCGATGAATGCAGAGACAATGAAGAAAACAAAAAAACCCTTCAGCATGAAAAAATGGGTAAAGAGCAGGAACGGACAACAGACCATAGTCATTCTGTCCTTCATGATCATTCCCCTGCTTTTGCTGTTCGTGTTCACCTATCTTCCTTTTGGAGAGATGGTAAAATTCAGTTTTTATAAAATGAAATATGCTACCCCGGTAGACAAAAGACAGTTTGTAGGATTCCAGAATTACATCGACGTATTTAAGAAGGATGAATGCTTCAGTGCATTGAAGCTGAGCCTTTATTACATGGCGGGCGCAATGGTGCAGCTGGCACTTGCATTGTACCTGGCAACGATCCTTAGCTTTAAGACCAAGTTTGGCAATATGTTCAAGGGATTCATGTTTTTCCCTTATCTGATCAGTGGTATTGCCATTGGATTTATCTTCAAATTCTTCTACACCAGAGGATTTGTATTCGATACGGTATTACAGTGGTGTGGATTTAACTTAGAAAGTCTTCCGTTCTGGCTGAAGGACAAGAGTGTTAACAATATCTCTCTGGTGGCTTCCTCGGTATGGCGTTATTACGGCAACAACATGGTACTCTTCATCGGTGCCATCATGTCCGTGGACTCCGAGATGTACGAGGCAGCAGAGCTGGACGGTGCCAATAAATTCCAACAATTTATACATATTATTTTACCCAGTATCAAGACCATTGTTACTCTGAACGTGATCCTGTCCATCACAGGTTCCCTGAGTGCCTTTGATCCTCCTTACGTTATCACCAAGGGCGGCGGCGGAACCGCAACCTACTTTGTATTAATGGATAAGATCGCACATACCAACCAGCAGCTAGGTCTGGCATCTGCCATGGCTGTGGTACTGTTACTGATCATTTTTGCAGCAACAATTTTACAAAAGCTTTTCTTCAAACTGGTATTTAGAAGCTCCGATGCGGATAATGAAGAATATACCAGAAGAAAACGGCTCAGAAGAGAGAAGAGATGGAAGAAGGAGGCAGTGTAAAATGGCAAAGATGAAAACCAACCGCAAACATTACAGCGCAGGCGCTGTCATCTGGATCGTTATTAAGTATTTTAGTCTGGTATTCTTCTCCTTCGTGGCACTTTTGCCCATCGTATCCTGCGTCATCACGGCGTTCAAGACCGATGCAGAGTACCAGAGCACCAATGTAATGACTCTGCCGGAGAACTGGCTGAACTTCCAGAACTTTATTGACGCATTTAACCGCGCCAACATGGGCAGAGCATATTTGAATTCAGCGATCATCCTGGTATTTGTATTGTTAGGCTCCGTCCTGGTGGGAACACAGCTCGCATATGTGCTGAACCGATTCAAGTTCCCCGGCAACGGACTGATCCGCAGCCTGTTCCTGTTCGCAACCCTCCTTCCCGGAATTGCCATGCAGGTATCTGTGTACCAGATCATGAGTAACCTTGGATTTATCAATCATCTGTATGGATATATCATTATGAGTATGGGTACGGATGTTATCTCCATCTACATCTTTATCCAGTTCATGGAAAATATTTCGGTATCGTTGGATGAATCCGCATTTATCGACGGAGCCTCCTATTTTACCATTTACTGGAAGATCATTCTTCCGCTTCTGAAGCCCGCTATCGTAACTTCGATGGTGCTTAAGGGAGTAGGCGTATATAACGAGTATTATTGCGCCAGCCTGTATCTGCAGGACAAGAGGACTCTCGGTGTGGTAGCAACCTCCCTGTATACCTTCACCGGACCTCTTGGAAGCAAATACAATCTGATCTGTGCAGGTGTACTGATGTCTCTGCTGCCTGCCCTGATCGTATTCCTGCTCTGTCAGAAACAGATCTACAGTGGAATCACCTCCGGCGCTGTCAAAGGTTAATACAAAGGAGAGTGCGTAACATGATGAACACAGAAACAATGAAAATGCGGGAAGAAATTAAAAACCACCTGACAGAAGGGATCATTCCCTTCTGGAAAGGTATGAGAGATGACGAATACGGTGGCTATTACGGCTACCTGGATTATGATCTGAACTTGGATAAAAAAGCAGAAAAAGGCTGTATTCTGAACAGCAGGATCATCTGGTTCTTCGCCAATGCGTATACACTGTTAAAAGACGAAAGCCTGTTGGATGAGGCAAAGCACGGCTATGCTTTTCTGAAAGACTATTGTCTGGACAAAGAATACGGCGGTATCTACTGGTCCTTAAATTACGACGGAACACCGAAGGATACTACAAAGCATACGTACAATCAGGCATTCTGCATTTATGCACTGTCTTCTTATTATGAGGCAAGCGGGGATGCGGAAGCCCTGGAACTGGCGAAAAAACTGTTTACCCTGATCGAGACAACCTGTATGGACGAGGTGGGATATCTGGAAGCATTCACCAGAGATTTCAAGCCGGAATCCAACGAGAAATTATCGGAGAACGGTGTGCTGGCAGACAAGACCATGAACACATTGCTTCATGTTTTCGAGGCCTATACCGAACTGTACCGGGTATCCGGTGATGAAAAAGTGCGCAGACGCCTTCTGTGGATCATGGATGTGTTCGCTGAGAAAGTTTATAATCCGAAACTCCACAGACAGGAAGTATTTTTTGATAAGCATTACAACACCATTCTGGATCTGCATTCCTACGGTCACGACATTGAGACTGCATGGCTGATCGACAGAGGCTGTAAGGTGCTGGATGATCCGGAACTGACCCAGAAGATGTATGCCATCACCAAAGACCTGACCGCAGAAATCTATAAGGTGGCATTCGACGGTCATTCCCTGGCAAACGAATGTGACAGAGGTGTCGTGAATGTACACAGAGTCTGGTGGGTGCAGGCGGAGACCGTGATCGGTTTCTTAAACGGCTACGAAAAAGAGCCGGAGAAGACAGAGTATCTGGAAGCCGCTGAGAAAGAATGGGCGTTTATCAGAGATCATGTGATCGATAAGAGACCCGGTTCCGAATGGTTCTGGGAAGTGGATCCGGAAGGAAATCCGTACCCCGGCCGTCCTATCGTGGAGCCTTGGAAGTGCCCTTACCATAACGGCAGAATGTGCATGGAGGTCCTGCGACGTATTACTGAATAGGTCGTGTAACGAAGACCTCCAGGAGGTCCTGCGACGTATTCCTGAATAGGTCGTGTAACGAAGACCTCCAGGAGGTCCTGTGTCGACTCCCTGAATAAGCTGTATTTTAAGAGAGGATATTAATATGTTAGAGCGATATTATGTAGAAAAAGAGAAGCAGGAAACGCTGCTCTCCCGTAAAAATGTAAAGTCAGATTTTTACAACGGTATTTATGACCGTTATGAATATCCGGTTCTGACAAGAGAGCATATTCCCCTGACCTGGAGATATGATCTGGATCCCAAGACAAACCCCTATTTCATGGAGCGTCTGGGGATCAATGCAGTCATGAATTCCGGAGCGATTGAATTAAACGGTAAGTATTATCTGATAGCCCGTATCGAGGGAAATGATAGAAAGTCCTTCTTCGGCGTGGCGGAAAGTGACAACGGTATCGACGGATTCCGTTTCTGGGATTATCCCATTTTACTGGATGATACCTGCCCGGAAGAGACCAATGTCTATGACATGCGTCTCACAAAACATGAAGATGGTTACATCTACGGTGTGTTCTGCTCCGAGAGCAAGGATACCTCCGTAAATGATCTGTCTGCAGCAGTAGCGGCTGCAGGCATTGTAAGAACCAAAGACTTAAAGCACTGGGAGAGACTGGAGAATTTAAAGACTCTTCGTTCTCCCCAACAGAGAAATGTAGTGTTGCATCCGGAATTCGTGGATGGCAAATATGCATTCTACACCAGACCGATGGATGATTTCATTGAGACCGGAAGCGGCGGAGGAATCGGTTTCGGACTGTGCGACGACATTACCCATGCAGTCATCGATGAAGAGCGTATGACCAGTCTGCGAAAGTATCACACCATTACCGAAGCGAAAAACGGTGCGGGAGCTACCCCCATCAAAACAGACAAAGGTTGGATACATATCGCACATGGAGTGCGTAATACCGCAGCCGGTTTACGTTACGTCATTTATGCTTTTGCCACGGACTTAAAGGATCCGGCAAAGGTGATCGCAGAGCCCGGAGGCCTCCTGATCGGTCCCAGAGGGGAAGAGAGAGTGGGAGATGTTTCAAACGTAGTATTTACCAATGGCGCAATCGCAAATGAGAAGGGGGAAGTCTTTATCTACTATGCATCCAGCGATACCCGCATGCATGTGGCAACGACTACCATAGATAAGCTTGTGGATTATGTATTCCACACCCCTTCCGATCCCGGAAGAAGCGTGGAATGTGTGGCACAGAGATGTGAACTCATCCGCAGAAATGAAGAGTTCTTAAAACAAGAAGCAAGATAAATAATACAGAAATGAGGTAACCCGAATGAGCAAAGTTAAGATGATCAGCCCTGCAGTACCTAATGTACCCTGGCAGGATAAACCCGAAGGCCATACCGGAGCACCGGTATGGAGATATAGTGAGAATCCTATTATTGGCAGAAATCCCGTAGAAGGAGTAGCCAGAATTTTCAACAGTGCCGTAATGCCTTACGGTGACGAGTTCATCGGCGTATTCCGCGGTGAGCAGGTCAACGGTATTCCTTATATCTACTTAGGACGCAGCAAGGATGCCATTCACTGGGATTTCGATAAGAACAAGATTCAGTTCGTAGACGAAGCGGGTAAGCCTTTCATGCCGATTTATGCATATGATCCCAGACTGGTAAAAGTGGAAGATACCTACTATATCATCTGGTGCCAGGATTTCTACGGTGCAGCCATTGGTATTGCGAAGACTACCGATTTCAAGACATTTACAAGAATCGAGAATCCGTTCCTACCCTTTAACCGTAACGCCGTACTGTTCCCCAGAAAAGTACACGGTAATTTCATGATGCTGTCCCGCCCTTCCGACAGTGGACATACTCCTTTCGGTGACATCTTTGTCAGTGAGAGCCCGGATATGGTATTTTGGGGTAAGCACAGACACGTGATGGGTAAGTCTTCCGAATGGTGGGAGTCCTTAAAGATCGGCGGAGGCGCAGCTCCCATTGAGACCTCCGAAGGGTGGCTGTTGTTCTATCATGGTGTGAGCGGAACCTGTAACGGTTATGTCTATTCCATCGGTGGAGCAATCCTGGATATTGATAACCCGTCCATCGTAAAATATCGTTGCGAAAATTTCCTTCTGACTCCCGAAGAATGGTATGAGGAGAGAGGATTCGTACCGAATGTATGCTTCCCCTGCGCTACCATCCACGACTCCGAGAGCGGCAGGATCGCCATTTACTATGGCGCAGCAGACAGCTATGTAGGACTGGCATTCACGACCATTGATGAAGTGGTTGACTATATCAAAGAACACAGCGTGGTCAGCACCAGCGATACGGAAGAAGGCAGAAGATAGAATCACGGGACCCGCGTAAAGCGGGTCCTTTTTGCTTATGGAGACAGCGTATGAAGGAAAATGAGGAATTATATGCCAGAATCGAAGAACTGGAAAAAGAACTGGCAGAAGAACGTATCAGGAGGAAGATTACAGAGGACAATTCCGACTGTGCGCTGTGGGAGTATGAATATGCAGGGAATGTCAGGGAGCGGGAAAAGGATACAGAAAAGCCGGAACCGGACATTGCCGGAATGGAGACAACGGAAAGCTTTTCGATAAAACTGGAACAGATCCTGCCTTGGCAGGACGGTCAGTATGCAGAGGTATTTCTGGGCATCCGGGATTACGATGAGATTTTCGCAAAGATGAGTGAGGAAGTGAAAAACAGCCTTCTGTACCATCTGGGGACGCACATTCAAAAGCACCTGAAGGGACAGGAAATGGTGTGCCATGTGAAAAAGGATGAGTTCCTATTGCTGTTGGACAATCATGTGGAAGCTGCTTCGGAGAAAATCGGTCATATTATGATCATGTTCGAAGCTATGATCGGAGATAAATACCCCGATGTATCGATCAACCTGTACAGCGGCATTTATTATCTGGAGTCCAGAGGATACCGACCGGAGGAAATTTTCCGCATCGGCAAGACTCTGAAAAACAAGGCGAAACGTTATTGCACTCTGGAAAACAGCATCTATGAGAACCGCAAGAGTGCGGGGAACATTATTGATAAAGAAGCCGGAATCCTGAACCGGGGCAACCTGACCAGACTGAAAGGCTTTATGAACCGTGCAGCCAAAGGAGAGCGGCTTACGGTAGGATTTATCGGCGGTTCCATTACCCAGGGATTTTCCGCTACGGATCCGGAAAAATGTTATGCGGCAAGGACATTTGGCTGGCTGAAAAAGGTATTTCCCAATACGGAATTTGATTATGTGAACGCCGGAATCGGAGCTACCGATTCCCAGTTCGGCGCGGCGAGAGTACAGGAAGACCTGCTCCGGTGGCTGCCGGATCTGGTATTTGTGGAATTCTCCGTGAACGATCACAGTACGCCGCATTTCTGCGAGACCTACGAAGGTCTGGTGAGGCAGATCTACGGCAGTGCGAGCGCACCGGCAATGGTGCTGATCCATAATGTCTATTATGATACCGGCAAAAGTGCGGCATATTATCATGCGCAGATCGGAAGACATTATGATCTGCCCTGCATCAGCATGCAGAACAGCATCTATCCCGCTGTGGCGGCAGGAAGACTGCCGGCAGAGAAGATTACGGCAGATTTTCTCCATCCCAATGATCTTGGGCATGAATTCATGGTAGCTGTGATCACGAATTTCCTGGAAAAGGTGATCCATGATAAGACGGAAGAACAGCAGGAGATTTTCCCGGCCCCGCTGACAGAGAATGCCTATGAGCATTGCATGAGACTGCAATATTTTAATTCCACACCGGGGAAGAGCGGCTTTGAAGAAGATATGACACCGCAGAGAGGCATCACGGATATTTTCCGCAACGGATGGAGTGCCGGTGAAAAAGGAGCTTATCTGGAGTTCGCTTTTCGGGGAACCGGTGCCGCCGTGCAATACCGCCGAGTGAAGGACGGATCTGCACCCATTGCCACGGCAGTGGTGGATGAGAACCCTGAGACGGCGTGCGTGTTGGACGGAACCTTCGATGAGACCTGGGGAGACAAAATGCAGCTGACTACAGTGGCGGAGCATCTGCCCTACGGGGAGCATCAGGTATGCGTGGAGATTACGGAGACTCACGCAGAGGATCGTGCAGAGTTCTATCTGGTGTCGGTGATCGTGTCCGGGATGCAGGAAGAAAATTTCGGAAAGTGATTGACAGCCGTGGAACGGTGAGTTATTAGTATAAATAAAATGTATCACGGACAGATTCAAAGAAAGCAGGAACAGGAGCATGAATAAAGATATTATATTTTTAAATCCGGTGTGTACTCACAACATCTGGGGTGGCACCCGGCTGAACAGAGAATTCGGTTACCCCATTGAGGGAGATGACATCGGGGAGTGCTGGGGCATCAGCGCTCATCCGAGTGGAGATGGTACCGTGGCAAGCGGCGCTTATAAGGGAATGAAGCTGTCCGAACTGTGGGAGAAGCACCCCGAGCTGTTCGGAGACACGGGAATGGACCGTTTTCCTCTGCTGGTCAAGATCATTGATGCGAAGGACGACCTCAGCATTCAGGTACATCCGGATGATGCGTATGCGAAGGTTCATGAGAACGGATCCCTGGGTAAGACCGAGTGTTGGTTCATCCTGGATTGCAAGGAGAACGCCACGCTGGTAGTCGGCCATAATGCGAAGACAAAAGAAGAACTGGAACAAATGATCCACGAAGGCAGATGGAAGGAATTCATCCGTGAGATCCCCATTAAGCCCGGGGATTTCATCCAGATCGATCCCGGCACCGTGCATGCCATCAAGGGCGGTACACTGCTCTTAGAGACGCAGCAGAGCAGCGACATTACTTACCGCGTGTATGATTACGACAGATTGAGCAACGGCAAGCCCCGACAGCTGCACATCGTACAGAGTATCGATGTGATCACGGTTCCCGCAAAATCCGCGGACAACAGTGTGGTGCATACCGAGAAGAAGGACGATGCAATACAGCAGCTGATTCAGTGCCCTTACTACACTGTATACCGCATTGATGTGGAACACCGTGTGGAGACCTGGCAGGATAAGCCTTTCGCCCTCATGAGCGTGGTAGAAGGTGAAGGCACCCTGAACGGTACTCATTTAAAAAAGGGCGATCATCTGATCCTGCCCGATGGCTACGGCAAGGTAGAGTTACAGGGCAGGATGCAGATCATCGCATCCACGATCTGAGTTCACGACAGATCAAACTCCGGTCACTTGATTTATTTCCCAAGTACAACGGATAGCTTGATTTCTTTTTCTGTTTCGCTCAGGTCGAAATCACCGCCGTCGGAGACGGTCACGCGCAGTTCATAGAGCACGCCGTCTGTCAGCTCCGTCACATTTGCTCCGGTCTCGTCTGTGAGCGACCACAGTTCAGAGCCAACCTTTTCCAGCTTGCCGTCTGCACCATAGGCGTAGAGCGTCAGATCTGAGGCACTGCCGGACAGGTTGTTCATGCGGAAGGCTACCATGGTGTTGGGATGCACGTTGCAGATGGTCGCGGTGTTGTGCCAGCTTGCAACCGTACCTTCACCGCCATCCTGCTCAAACTGATCCTGCGAAAGAACATTTCTTGCCGCCTGATCAAGATCAACCTCACGGTACGGAAGCTCTGGCAGGTACACAAAGCGATCCTGCAAACGCAGCAGTTCCAGATAGCCTGTCGGGCAGTAGAGCGTATTTCCGTTGCTGCCGGTGTACATGCCGATGGCCATATTATTGTAGCCGTATTTGTTGGACACATCCATCGTGAAGACGGTTTCGCCTGTTGCAAAGTCCAAAATAATGTACTGCCACATGCCGGTATCCAAATCCTGTACGTAACCGTAGATATAGCCTGTTGCAGTGGAGAGCTTCATGATCGCCGTGTCGCGCAAATCGTTCCGGCTCCAGACGCTCTTCATTTCATAGCCATCGGCGGTTTTTAGGGTGTCCACCCGCTCAACGCCCGGGGCGATCATAACATTACCCTTCATCAGCCAGTTCTGGTCATAAATGTTGGCGTAGCTCTGAATCGAAGAGTCATTGTCAGGGTCGGCAAGACCTGCGTTACCGGCACCGAACCAGTTGCAGACGATCGTGCTGACGGTGCCTTCACCGTCGTCATAAACGATGGCAGAGTTCTCAACCGCCACCTGATACCCATCGGGCAGATCATCCAAAACAGGCATGCTGGCTACGACCTCTCCGGTCTTCATGTCGAGCGCAAGAAGCTTAACGGGGTCTGCGTTGTCGGTGAACAGTACAAGGTTTGGTGTCAGTGTGGGCGAGCAGCCGCCACCCCAGGCAAGGCCGCCGCCGGTAGTCTTATCGCCATCATGACTGACCTTCGCACCGACACTCTCATATGGCGTGCACCACACAACGTTCACACCTTCTTCCGCGCGCAACAGATAGCAGTTCTGGTTCGTCAGAATGACCGCACCGTCTTTGGAGGCAGCAATGCCGTTTTCTGCGCCCTCGCCAAGGGGCAGCCCGTAAACAAAGACAGCCTTTGAAAGATCGGTTTGTTCGCCATTCAGAATCGATTCTATCGCTGTGTGGGCAATGTAGCCGAGAACACCCTGCTGCTGCCGTTCGGGATAGATTCGGAAGCCGCCGGTGGCGAACCAAAGGTTTCCGTCGTAGTCAAAGACCACGGACAGAAGATTCTGTGTCAGCTCTTTGCCGAGCGCGGTCTCAGCAGCTGCCTTGATATCGATATCCAGAACCTTTTCAAATTCCGGAATGACGCTGCCATCTTCCTCTGTCGTACGCAGTATCAGTACATGGTTGTTGCTCGTCGGGCAGACGACACGGTTTTTAGAGTCAAGGAATGTGTAGGAACTCTGGATGACGTAACCGCCGCCATCATGTTGCATCGGTGAAAAATAGCCGAGCGTCTTTGTCTCTGTTGCATTCAGATCACGGATGGCGATGCCGCCGAGCAGTGGCACGACCGCGTGACCGTAGTTGTCAAAGTAAATCGCGGGTGAGGCGTTCGGGTTCGTTGTCTCAAAGGAAACATTGATTTCCGGATAGATGCCGAGCGGCAGAATTTCATCCGTTGAGTCGGTGTTGTAGCCGTCGTGATGGATGTTTGCATCACTTTTTGCCATATAAGGGTTTTCATCCACGTGTTTGGGTTGTAAAGCCTTCACGGGCAGTGCACCGGATAACGGTGCAGAAGATGTTGTTTCGTCCTCTGCCGGTGTGGGCGTTCCACCACAGGCCGCCATAGACAGGCACAGTGTTCCCGCCAGAAGAAAGCTAAATACAGAATAAATCTTTTTTCTCTTTTTCATCAATAATCCTCCTCATTGTTATGTTTGTTGTGATCCGCTCGGAATAAGGCAGACGTTTTTTTCCCATCTGACCATGTAGAAAGTCCCTGCTGAAACGCTTCTTCTGTTATTGGCTCTAACAGAAAATAGTCTACACGCAGCCGAAACGCATGCAGGGAAAAATCCAGATCGCTGCACCAGATGATGCGCATTTCGGGAAAAAGCGTCCGCAGATGCTCCACCGCATTCAACCCTGCTACCCCCGGAAGTGCGATCACAGTGCAGGTTGGCGCATTTATACGCGCCACATCAAAGAACAACTCCTGCCCACGGTAACAGTCCATTTTGGGAAACAGACCGCGTTCAAAGCAGAACCGTGAAAGCTGCTCTATATAAAAGGCTTCCTGTGTTTCACTACTTGTCAGCACGGCAATGTGGTACACGGCACTCCCTCCTTTCTGCCGTCATTGATGCTTTCTGCTTGTCAGTATACGGATATGCAAACGCTTTTCAAGCCGTTTGGCACGAAACCCTCAATTCCGTCACGAAATCTGAGTTTTTCATTGTGCCGGTGTTGGACAGGTATGATATAATTTAGTTGGAATTTTTTACAAAGGAGTCAGTCCGATATGAGAATAGCAATAGTGGATGATATCGAGACCGAACGTGCGCTGTTGAAAATGCGGCTTGAGCGACAGCTGAGCTTGTACGGTGTAGAGACGGAGATCTTAGAATTTGATAGCAGCGAGAGCTTTCTCGCAGCAGAAAAAGAACGGCACTTTACTGTGGCATTTCTGGACATTTACATGAAAGGATTAAGCGGCATGGATGCCGCAAAGGAACTTCGGAAGACGGATGCAGACTGCTTTCTGATCTTCACCACAACATCTACCGATCATGCACTGGAGGGCTTTCAGGTGCGGGCATTTCACTACCTCGTGAAGCCCTTTTCCGAGGGAGAACTTGCTGCTCTGCTTGCTGAAATGCTCACTAAACTTCCGCGTCCGGAGCCGATTCTGACGGTGAAAGTCAGTGGCAGCGACGTTCGCCTTCGCTATAGGGACATTATCTTTGCCGAGCATTTTGCTCATATGATCAACATTCGCACAACTGCCGGAAAAACGCTTGCCACGCGGCAAAGCTTTAAGGCATTTACCGAGCCGCTGAAAAAAGATCCACGCTTTTTTGTCTGCGGCCGCGGTACGATTGTCAATTTAGAACATGCCGCTGATTTTCAGGCCGCCGCTTTCTGCATGACCGACGGTAGCCGCGTATATGTCAACCAGGAACTTTTGAAGCCTGCCAGGCAGGCATTTATGGAATTTCTGCTGCAAGGGGGTGTATGAGATGAAAGATATTCTGCGTCCGATCCTGGAGTTGTCCGTCGTACTCCCCGGTCTTTTACTTGCATATTTCCCTGTAAAATCCTATCTGAAGCAGTCCCCCGGAAAACTTGCCGCCCGGATTCTCCCACTGATGGCAGGATTGTGTATCGGTGCTGGGATCATCTGCTATCAGCTGCATGCTTCCACTGCGTCTGCCCTGGCAGGGATCACATTGCTTGCAATTGGGCTATATACCGGAACACTCCAAATCTCCCTCTGGAAATCCGGAACAATTGCACTGACTGTCTGCGCAGTGTTTGCATGCATCAACAGCTTGTCCCGAGCTATCAGCGCTGCGATTGCTCTGCATATGCAACTGCCACAGGACGAACCATGGTTCTGCCTTGCAGCCTGTGTATTTTATAATGTTGTTTGCTGGATTTTGGTGCTGACAGCGCTCTATCCGTCAACCCATGCAGTTCGTGTGATGGTCGAGGACGATAATTTTGCGCAAACGTGGTATGTGTTCTGGGTTTTGCCGCTGGTGTTCATTTTTTTGAACCTTTTTATGATCCCGCGCTATCAGACGACGCTTCGGACCGGTCGTGTATTACAGGGATATATGGTGATAAGTATTGCACTTCTTTTGCTTTTGCTCTTGTTCAACGCAATTTTCCTGCTAATGGCCACCAGTCTCAACCGCAACGCGAGATTACAGCAGGAAAACCAGCTTCTTTTCCTGCAGCAGCAACGCTATGAGAATCTCAAAACCGCCATCGAAGAAGTGCGGCAGGCGCGGCATGATATGCGCCATCAACTGAATCAAATTTCCGCACTGGCTGAGACCGGCGATCTGGAAAGATTGAAAAGCTACCTTGAAAAAAACATTTCCCGCATCCCGGATCTCGGTATACACTTCTGCGAAAACTGCGCAGCAGATAGCGTCATCGGCTATTATTGTGCCCTGGCAAAGCGCGAAGGCATTCCCTTTTGTGCAAAGCTCGATCTGCCGCAGACTCTTCCAATCGATGAGATCAACATGTGTCTGGTCTTGTCCAACTTGTTGGAAAATGCGCTCGAAGCCAGTATCCGCACTGCACCAGACAGACGGCAGATCAAAATCACTGCATATCTGCATGCCGGGCGGCTGCTTCTGATCGAAGTTGAGAATGCCTATGACGGCGAAATCAGGGAGAAGGACGGTGTTTTCCAATCCTCCAAACGAAAGGGAAATGGCATCGGCATCCAGTCTATCCAACATATTGCAGAAAAAAGCGGCGGTGCAAGTACGTTTACCTATCAGAATGGTGCTTTCTGTGCTAAAGTTATGCTCTGTGGATAAATGCACATAAAAGCACCGGCAAAAATTTCAAGGACTATGTCAATCAGATCCGCCTGAAACATGCAGTCATACCGCTTCTGGACACTGACAAAAAAGTCTGCGAGATTGCCATGAATGTAGGCTTTGGCGATGCCAGAGCATTTAACGATGCCTTCCAGAGGGCCTACGGGGAGACACCGGCAGGGTATCGGAAGAGATTGCGGAAGTGAAAATAGTAGTTGTGGCAATAGTTTTCGTAAGATATAATATATTTTGGGAGAGAATTTCGGAGAAGGTCTTGTAGAAAGGATAAGACCTTATGCATAATACACTGAAAAGAGCTGTAATAGCGACAAATCAAAAGGCACAATATGATGCGAAAGTCAAAAATCTGCTGGGGCATAAAATTATACTGGCTCATATACTGACCAGAACAGTAGATGAATTCAAGGGGATGAATCCCAGGGAGGTGATCCCCTATATAGAAGGAACACCTTATATCAGCAAGGTGCCGATAGAACCGGGGATGACCAATCACGAACAACAGGGACAGCAGATTATCGGTCTGAATACGGAAAACGCGGAAATAAACGAGGGACTGATAAGATTTGACATTATTTTTTATGTCCGGTTACCATCTGAAGATAGCAAGGATGCCGGATTGACACAAATCATCATAAATGTGGAAGCACAGAAAGATGAACCGACGAGTTATGAGATTTTAAATCGTGCGATGTTTTATGCGAGTCGCCTGATATCATCCCAAAAGGAGCGGGATTTTGTTAAATCCGGTTATGATGACATTAAACGAGTTTATTCCATTTGGATATGTATGAATATGGAACGGAACAGTATGAACCATATTCATTTTGTAAATGATGCTGTAATCGGGAACCATGAATGGAAGGGAAAAATCGATCTGATCAATATTATAATGATTGGGATTGCAAAGGAACTTCCGGAACAGGATGAGAGATATGAATTGCACCGTCTTCTGGGAGCACTACTGTCGCAGAAACTGACAGTAGATGAGAAAATGTCGATCATGGAAACAGAGTACGATATTGAGTTGGAAGAAAATTTGCGAAGGGATGTGAGTACAATGTGTAATTTGAGTGAAGGAATCGAAGAAAAGGGAATTGCAATCGGTGAAGCGAGAGCAGAAGCAACAATGATAGCCAGGATGCATAAAAACGGAATGCAACCGGAGCAGATTGCGGCGGTCACAGAGAAAAGCATTGAGGAAGTAAGGAAAATCATAGCTGATTGTGAGAATGGATAAAGCAAAAGTGATACAGGAATGGCAGATCGCTGCTGTTCCTGTTTTTTTCTCAAATTCTTTCTTTTAACTTTATTGCAGTGATGCGATTGAGTGTATATAATAGAATCGTTATGTAATGCAGTACTTTAGAGAAGGAATAAATCACAATGGATACCATCAGAGGTAAATTTTTGAAGCAACATTTACTCTCAGACGAGTTTTTGGATCTGATCGAGAAGAATAAGCGCCCCATGGACGAGCTGATGTCTTATTATCAGTGTGCCATCATGGAGGTGGAGACGAAATTCAAGGTGCTGAATCAGGAGTATTCCCTGGAATATGACCGCAATCCCATCGAGGGGATCAAGACCCGGGTGAAGTCCTACGACAGCATCCTTAGGAAGATCCGCCGGAAAAATATTCCCATGACGCTGGAAGGCATTGAGGAGAATATCCGTGATATCGCCGGTGTCCGGGTCATCTGCTCTTTCCCGGATGATATATACGAGCTGGCTGAGAGCTTTTTGCGACAGGATGACATTACCCTGATCGAGCGCAAGGATTATATAAAGAATCCCAAGGAGAGCGGTTACCGCAGCCTTCATCTGATCGTGCAGGTGCCGATCTTTTTACAGAACACGAAGAAGCTGGTCTATGTGGAGGTGCAGTTCCGCACTATAGCCATGGACTTCTGGGCGAGTCTGGAACACAAGCTGCAGTATAAGAAAAACATCCCGGAAAGTCAGGCAAAGCTTTTAAAGGATGAGCTGTATGACTGTGCACAGCAGAGTGCGGCGCTGGATAAACGGATGCAGAATATCCGGAATGTCATTGCGGAGAGTGAGACTAAGGAAGAGGAAAAACAGGATTTCCTGCCGATCTTTTTGCGGGAAAACAAAGGGTAATTAGGCAGACGGGAAGCATACGGATGATGGAAAGGCGAGAAGAATTGTATGAAGATCAGAGATATTTTGAATAAGGATACAGCAACGATCTCTTTTGAGGTATTTCCTCCGAAGAAGAGTACGGATTTCGGAAATGTGGAGGCAGCAGCACTGGGGATCGCGGCATTGCAGCCTGCTTATATGAGCGTGACTTATGGCGCCGGCGGCAGTACCAAGGGACATACCATTGCTTTGGCAGGAGAGATTCAGAAGCAGCACAATGTGCCTACGGTAGCGCATCTGACCTGTGTCTGTGCTGACAGGAGCAGTATCGGCGCAGCTCTTACAGAAATGCAGGCAGCAGGGATCGAGAATATTTTAGCTCTGAGAGGAGATATTCCCAAGGATTTCGACGGAGAAGTATTTACAGATTTTACCCACGCATCGGATCTGGTGCGTTTTATTAAGGAAAGCGGAGATTTCTGCGTGGGCGGCGCCTGCTACCCGGAGGTGCATCCCGATTCTGCTAACAAAAATGCGGATATTCAGGGACTGAAGGCAAAGGTGGATGCCGGATGTGAGTATCTGACGACCCAGATGTTCTTCGACAACAATATCTTCTTCAACTTCATGTACCGTGTGCGGGAAGCAGGGATTACCGTGCCCATCGTTCCCGGCATCATGCCCATCACCCGTGGCGTGCAGGTGAAGAATGCCGTAAAACTGTCCGGTTGTAATGTGCCGGAACGCTTTAAGAATATTGTAGACCGCTTCGGAGACAACCCGGAAGCCATGAAACAGGCGGGTATCGCCTATGCCACCGATCAGATCATCGATCTGCTGGCCAACGGCGTGAAACATATCCATGTCTATTCCATGAATAAACCGGATGTGGCGGCCGGGATCCAGAGGAATCTGTCGGAGATTCTGAAGGCCTGAGATAATGAACGCAAGTGAGCCAATACATTGACAGATAAAAAAGATGTACTATTATCTAAATCAGAGGATAGTACATCTTTTTATGTAGTGCTGAGGAAAGAAGCCGAATTGATGGGTGACGTGAGAAGGGCAGGATTTGTCAATGTGGCAAAATGTGTGGAAGAAGGAGCTGGAGAGGATGAAACAGATATCTGAGGCAGTGAAAAAGGATCAGATCCTGTATTATTTCAAAACCCAGTGGCCGGTGCTGCTGGCAGTCACGTTCTCCGGACTGATCTATAACCTCGGACTGCTGGCAGGACCGTGGTTCGAGGGGCGGATGACGGGATGCCTGGTGGACATTCTGGGCGGGAAAGCAGGATACCGGGATATGCTGGTGCTGGTGACCGCGTATGTGATGTCTATTGCCATCGTGCAGATCTCCCGTTATATTAAACGTTTTTATGTCAGACGATTTGCTAATAATGTGAATCGTGACATGAAAGAGACCCTTTACCACAGCCTGGTGCACAGAAGCCGTGCCGAACTGGAAGAAGAGGGTGCTGGAAATGTCATGACCAAGGCAATCCTGGATGTGGATGACTGCGCGGAGGGGATGAGGAAATTTACCACAGAGATCTTCGATACCGGTGTGGCACTGGCGGCATATGTGGGAATGTTGTTATTCTATGACTGGCGGCTGGCAATCTTAGGTATGTTGTTTTTACCGGCGTCATATGTGCTGGCGGAGAAGATGAAGCGTAACGTGCAACGCACCGGAGCAGCTTATAAGGAGCAGTCCGGAGATTTAAGCGACGCAACACTGGACAGAGCAACTAACGCTGTTACTTACCGTGTCTATGGCAGAGAGAAAGAGCGGGAGCAGGCCTATGAAGAGAATCTTGCCGCTTATGAAAAATCTGCTGTGAAGGCCAATATCTGGAGTACCGCATTTCCGCCGCTGTACCGGATCATCTCCATGATCGGCGTACTGTTTATCCTGTATTTCGGCAGTAGAAATGTGCTGGGCACCGGCTGGAAATCATGGGATGTGGCAGCGTTTACCACGTTTTTATCCTGCTTTTTGAAGTTAGCCGTGAAATCTTCTCATGCAGCGAAGCTATTCAATGCGGTACATAAAGCCCAGGTCTCCTGGAAACGTATCAAACCACTGATGAAGGAAGACACTTATGAGGACGACAGCTTGGTACAGAAGCCGGGAATGCTGGAAGTATCTCATGTAAGCTTTGTTTATCCCGGCAGAGAGAAGATCTATGAGGACTTCAATCTGTCCGCTTTCCCGGGACAGATCATCGGTGTCACCGGAGCAGTGGCGTGTGGTAAGTCCACATTGGGTAAGACCTTCCTCTGTGAATACCCTTACGAAGGAAGGATACGTTTCCACGGCAAAGAATTATCCGAAATGACCAAAGCGGAGCGCACCGGCATGATAGGATACTTGGGACATGATCCGGAGCTGTTCAATGACAGTGTCCGTAACAATATACTGCTGGGCGATGATGACGATGCGGAGAAGTATCTGAAGGCAGTCTGTTTCGACGGTGAAGTGGCAGAGATGGAAGAGGGGATGGACACCATTGTGGGAAATGGCGGCGTCCGGCTCTCCGGTGGACAGGCACAGCGGTTGGCATTGGCGAGAACCCTGTGCCATAAGCGTCCGGTCCTGATCCTGGACGATCCTTTTTCCGCACTGGATCGTAAGACGGAGGAAGAGGTCTTCGCCAATCTGCGGAAGTTTACAGCGGACAGTATCGTGATCCTGCTGTCCCACAGACTCTATCTGTTCCCCGAAATGGATCAGGTGCTGTGGATGGAGGCTGGAAAAGTGACTGCGGGAACCCACGAACAGATCCTTGAAAAGTTCCCGGAGTATGCGAGACTGTATGAAGCACAGGCGGATGGCGCTGATGCACACAGTACGCAGGAGGGAGGTCCGGATCATGCAGAAAAATAAACAGATGCAGAAAAATAAGAGGCAGAATGTGAAAAATGTCCGCAGCGTGATCCGACAGACTGTGACAGGCTATGCAGGGCTGTCACTGGGAATCCTGTTGGCAGTCGCAGGTGCCATCGTAACCGCGCTTCTGCCGCCCTGGATCCTCGGAAGTATTGTGGATACGATCACCGCAGGAAACACAGTTCCGGTTGCATTGGTGATACTATATTTTGCTTTTACGGTGCTCACCGGTCTGACCGAAAGCCTTCGGGAAGGTCTGCTGACGGTCTTCGGTCAGAAGATCACTCATGCACTGCGGAGCAGCATGATGGAGAAATATACGAACCTGACGGCAGGGGAACTGACGAAGCAGGAGCCCGGTACTATCGTATCCCGGTTCGTAGGAGATGTGGATACGGTGGAGAACCTGTTCACCTCCGGAATCATCAGTATGTTCGCCGATGCCTGTAAGATTATAAGTATCCTGGTGGTGATCTGGTTAAAAAACAGAGGACTGGCGATCGTACTTTTGGTTCTGCTTCCATTTCTGTATTGGTTCACCCGGACGGTGCAGAAAAACATGCTGAAAGCCCAGATCGAGAACCGTTGCGCCGTGGGCAGAGCATCCGGACATGTGCCGGAGACGCTGCACAATATCCGTACCATTCATACGTTGGGAAAAGAGCGCTACATGGAGCAGCGATATGATGAATATATTGCGGAGAGCTACCGCGCGGTAGATCGCACGAATTTTTATGATGCCATTTATTCCCCGGTGATCCTGATCCTGAATGCTATCGTGGTGGCGGTTGTGATGCTATTTTCTGCCTCCGGTAATGCAAAGGTGCTGACATTGTTCGGTATGTCTGCAGGTACAGCGGTAGCGGTAATTAACTATATCTCACAGATTTTTACCCCTGTGGAGAGTCTGGGAATGGAGATCCAGACCATACAGTCCGCCATTGCGGGCGTGCACCGGATCAATGAATTCTATGCGCTGGAGGAATTGCCGGAGAGAAATTCCGGGGAAAAACCGGCAGAACCACAAAATAGACCGGAAAAACCTTTTGTGGAACTGCAAAATGTGACCTTTAGCTATGAGGATGATGAACGTAAGATTTTGCAGGCTTTAAATTTTCAAGTATATCCCGGAGAACAGGTGACACTGTCCGGAAGAACCGGAGCAGGGAAGAGTACGGTCTTCAAACTGTTGTTGGGACTCTATCAGCCGGGAGAGGGTAAAGTGCTGATTCAGGGAAGAGATGCTTTTCAGATTCCGGAACATGAAAAGCGCAGCCTGTACGGCTATGTGGAGCAGACTTTTCATAGAGTACCCGGTACCGTGAAGGATCAGATCACGCTGTATGACGATTCTTTTACCATGGAAGAGGTACGGGGGGCTGCAAGAATTGCGGGACTGGATGCGATGATAGAACAATTGGAAAAAGGCTATGACACTCCCTGTACCCAGGAGATCTTTTCCCAGGGACAGTGGCAGCTGTTATCAATAGCAAGAGCTACAGTTGCTAATCCAGAGCTGCTTTTACTTGATGAGATAACAGCCAATCTTGATGCCAACACAGAAAGAACGGTTCTTACAGCACTTAAAAATGTATCTGAGAACAGGACTGTTATATCAATTTCACACAGAGTTACAGCAAGGCTGTCTCTTATACACATCTCCGAGCCCAC
>ERZ1027269.278-NODE-278-length-20618-cov-5.407236_pt1 | contig 20618 bp, 18 predicted proteins | sample MGYA00519471_ERZ1027269 | MGnify/ENA primary metagenome ERZ1027269 (study PRJEB26926, sample SAMN06164687) | human gut metagenome | biome: ENVO:00009003; feature: ENVO:2100002; material: ENVO:00002003 | host: Homo sapiens | place: USA | collected 2012 ...
TATAAGAGACAGTACCAAAGGTAAGTATATAATACAAAACGAACAAAGAGGTTTGTTCAGATAATAAATTGCATAAGGAGGGATTTGTATGTTCTTAGAGCAGGACGCAGTGCTGGGTCTTTCCAGGTTCGTAGCAAAATACGAAGCATATGTAAGAGAGATGAAAGCACAGAAGAAAGAACCTGTTACCATGTTAGCTTATCTGGTAGAAATGGTTCAGTAGACCAGTTGACCAAACGGCGCTTCATAGCTGCCGCTTTCCGTCACTGGTCTGTTTTTTTGTTCTTTTTTTCTCACTCTTTTGGAAATAATAAAACACAAATGGAATACTGATGATTGCAGTCAACCCATCTGACAATGCCTGCGCAATCTCCACTCCCGCCAGCCCGATCCATTCCGACAGAAGGAAAATCAACGGAAGAAATACAATTCCCTGACGGCACGCCGACAGAAATGCCGCCTTCCCCTGCTGCCCGATTCCCTGAAACAGCATATTACTTAAAATACCTATCGGAATCAGCGGAAGTATCAGACACTGGCTTCGAAAAGTAAAAATGCCAATTTGTGCTGCCATATCCTCTTTTAAAAAGAAGCTCATGGTCATCGGTGCGAAAAGGAATCCTGCCAGACCGATTCCTGCCGCCGCTATGATGCTGCTCCATAAAGTAAAAATAAATGCCTGCTTTAACTTTTTTTTATTTTCAGCTCCAAACTGATACCCTGCCACCGGCTGAAAACCCTGACCATATCCGATAAAAAGGCTGAAAAATACCATAAATAACCGTCCGTCTACAGACATTGCTGCTACTGCCGCATCTCCATATCCTACCGCCTGCCGGTTTAACAATACGGCTGCCGCGCTGGCAAATCCCTGCCTGCAAAGCGACGGCAGACCATTTTTTATAATGCTACCATAGTCCTTTATTTTGAAAAAATTTTTACTTTGTTTCTTTCTATTCAGTTTCATTCTGCCATGCCAGAAACAGCCTCCCAGTACCATCGCTGCCACTGTCTGTCCGATAAATGCCGCTAATGCGGCTCCTTTTACTCCAAGATTTAAGACAAACAGAAACACTGGTGTCAGTATAATATCAAGAATTCCACCGGTTACCATTCCTGCCATAGATGCTTTCGCCCTGCCTTGCGCCCGAAGAAGCGTACCAAGTACCAGTGTCTCTATGGTAAAGGGTGCCGACAGCAATACAAAGAGGGCATATTCCCTTGCATATGGAAGCAGCTCTGTTGTTGCACCGGAAAGCTTCAGCAAAGGTGTCAAAAAAATCAGACCTGCCCCCAGACTTATAAGTCCAAGCAGCAGCCCTGACATAATTGCCGAATTTGCAATCTGCTCTGCCTGCTCTTTTTCTTTCTTTCCAAGGAGCCTTGAAACAAGGCTTCCCGCTCCCATGCCAACAGTATAGCCCACTGCCTGTATCCATGCCACCAGTGCAAATGTAATTCCGACCGCTCCGGTTGCCCTGCTGCCAAGTCTTGTTACAAAGAAGGTATCCACGATACTGTAAGCAGAAATTACCAGCATACTAAGTACCGTAGGTGCCGCCAGTGACAAAATCACACGATGCACCGGTTCTGTTTCCATCCTCTGTTCCAGGCTCTTATTCTCCATGAGTGCCCTCACTGTCTGATGGAACATATTTATATCCGACTCCGTGCACCGTTATGATATAACGCGGCCGTCTGGGATTCTTTTCAATTTTCTTCCGGATACTCTTAATATAGGAATCTATGGTTCTGTCATAGCCATCAAAGGCATCCTCTAACGCATAAGTAATCAACTGGTTTCTGCTATATACCCGGTGGGGAGATTTCACCATGGTATATAAAATTTTATATTCATTAGGTGTCAGATGAATCTTTTTCCTGCCTCTTCTGATACAATGATTGTCTACTTCTAAGATACAGGCCGTTCCAATTTCAATCTGACTTCCTGCCCGCCTGTCTTCTTCGTATACAATGCGGTAGCCCTCTTCTAAAAGCTGCTGGCAGAGTTCCTGGGGCATCCTTCCTTCTGACTCCTGAATGATAATGGTTCCCTTTGTTCCCATATATCTTCTATCCTTCCTGCTACAATCTTTTCTACTAATTTATACTCTTTTCTATTGTAGTCAGTATCTCCACGGATAAAAACTTTTATGCTCTTTATATAATTCTTCGGATAGAAAGAATCGTCCGGTAGCCTGCATTTGATACTTTAATTCCGGTCTTTGCTGAGCTTGCATGCACAATCTGTCCGTTTCCGATATAGATTCCGATATGACCGGAATACCAGATTAAATCTCCCGGCTGTGCCTCTGCCAAAGATGCCACTGCGCTTCCGCAGGCTCCCTGCTCACCGGAGGTTCTTGGCAGATTAATTCCAAAATTCCTATATACACTCTGCACAAAGCCGGAACAATCCGCCCCATTTGTAAGACTGGTTCCACCATATACATATGGATTTCCTACAAACTGCAATCCATAATCTGCAATCTGCCTGCCTAAACCGGCATCAGATGCAGACGCCGCTGTTCCGCTGTTTCCGGATGCAGCATTTCCAGATGTTGAAGCTTTAGATGTTGTATTCCCTGCTGTTGTATGATTGGTGCTCTGCTTCGCTGCTGCCTTCTTTTGTGCTGCTGCCTGCTGCTCTGCCGCTTTTCTTCTGGCTTCTGCTTCCTGTGCCGCTCTTCTTGCGGCTTCTTCCCTTGCTAACCGTTCTGCTTCTTCCTGAACAGATTCTGCATGGGGATATTCCGTATAGGTTTCTACATAATCTGCTGCTACATAGCCCTCCCCTTCCTCTGCATCAACCTTTAACCAGCCATCCAGTGTCTCTGTCACCGTTAGTATATCGCCTCCCGGCACCAAACCTAATACGGCGGCCTCTGTGGATGCTTCCGTACGCACTTTTAAAGTTGTTGTAGTTACCCGGGCAAGCTGTGTGCCAATTTCTTCCGCAAGTGCTCTTGCTTCTTCTCCCACACAGACATATTCTGCACTGACATATCCGCTGACTGAACCGGAAGTAATATAATACCAGCCCTCTTCTGCTGCCTCTATCACACCTACCGTATTACGGTAAAGTTTTCCAAGCACTTCTCCTTCTGTAGACGGTTCTTTTCGAATATTCACATAATTCGGTGCGATTGCAACCGCAAGTTCCGGCTCATCTGCTGCCGGCATTTCCTCTTCTGCATTTCCAAGTGAAAGTTCTGCCACATCATTTATTTCTGCTTCGCCTGCTGCTTCACCTTCTGCCAGTTCACCAGCTCCTGTCTGTATCTGCTGCAGTGCATACTGCTCAGATAAAATGCGCTGCTCATTCAGTGCCCGGATTACGCCTGCACCGGATGCAGCTGGTGTCTCCATGGCATTGACATTGGTCCATAATGAAGTTGTGGTTGTCAGGATTGCGGCTGCAAGCCATAATTTTTTTACTGTTTTGTATTTCATATCTGTCTCCTTACCTATGTAATCATCAGGTATTGCAGAAGAGATATTCTATTTATTTTTACTAAGTAAGAAATAGCCGGGCAGCCCGGCAAGTACTAAGGCTGTATCATAACTGCAAGGGGCACTAAGAATTTCGGATTATATTCTTTTTTATCCGGCAAGCGGTGCAAATTCACATCCATGTTCATCTGCGCCTCGCCGGTACTTCCATGTACCGGCGTTGCCTGTTCCCATACGAAATTCCAAGTGCCCCTAACAGCCATGAAAATGCCTTCGCACTTTGCCGGACTGTCTGGCTATTGTTCATTTTCTAAAATAAATTCAAATAATTTCTCTTCTCGCAATTTCCTATGTAATCATTCGCAAGTTGTTACGAACTTGTTACATCTTATTACATAGATATGGAGATAGTGTGGAGATGGAAGGATTATCTTCGCCAAGTACGATTGACTAAATCATACTTGACTAATTTTCATCACATGGAAATACAATTCCGGCATCCGCTCTTGCCCGGGTCAGTATCCGGCTGACCGCAAGGCTGTGGTCGAGCATTTCGTAGCAGGCTGCAGTATCTTTTGATGCAATCTCTTTTACAAAGGAAACAAACTCTGCATACATACGATGTGCATCCCCATTTCCATCATAAGATACTTCTCTTCCATCCCGGTAATGGATGGTCACTGCGCCGCAGACATTACACGGACTGTTCTGGGCAATGTAGCCTTCGCTTCCTTCAATGCGATATTCCGGCTGTCCCTGACAGTCCTTTGCGCCTATTGCAACTGCCTGAAAGCCGGGATAAGATAAAACCGCAACACCGCTGGTGTCAATTCCCTTTTCCATATTTGCGGTATAGTGCACAGACTGCGGTTCTCCGAACAAGCCTTCCAAATACTGGATATTATATAAATTTAAATCCATCATGGCTCCACCTGCCTGCTTTACATCAAAAACAGGAATGTTTTCTCCATTCCGGAAACGGTCATACTTTCTGGAATACTGACTGAAATTGCAGACTGCCATTTTGATTTTTCCAATCGTCGGTAACTGCTCTTTGATAAACTGATAATTCGGCTGATACCTTGTGGTAATGGCTTCAAATAAAAATACTCCCTGCTTCTTTGCCAAGGCACAAAGCTCCTCTGCCTGTCTTTCATTGGCTGTCATTGGCTTTTCTACAATAACATGTTTTCCACGAAGAACTGCTTCTTTTGCCATTTCAAAATGCAAAAGATTTGGCACAGCAATATAGACAGTATCAATTTCCGAATCCAAAAGCTTTTCATAATCACTTACAGCAAGCTGCATCTGATACTGTTCTTTTAATTTTTCTGCTTTTGCTTCACTGCGCTTTGTTCCACAAATTCCATAGCAGGAAAGCCCTTTTACCTGCTGCAATACCGGAAGTACTTCTTCTACGATAGTTCCTGTTCCTACGATTCCAAGCTTCATTTCTTTTCTTCCTTTCCACGGATATACGGGTCTCTGTAATAAGATATGACAAGCTGTATACACATCAGGCACCAGATAACCGGTTCACAGATGATTACGCCAAAATATTTTAAAGTTGGAATAAATAAGATAACAAAAACAATTTTTCCAATCAGCTCTATGATGCTCGAAACCAGCGGCACAACCTTTTTTCCAAGTCCCTGCAACACGTTACGAAGAACCAGTAAAATACCAAGTACAGAATAGAACGGTGTATTCCAGCGAAGATATCTGGCACCATTTTCAATGACAACACTTTCTGAAGAACCGGAAATGAATGTAATGAGAGCCGGCGCCGCAAAAGCAATCACTATGGTAATAAAAATTGCCCATCCCAAAGAAAGTATCATAGCATAACGCACCACCTTTAAGATACGGTCACGCTGGTCCGCTCCCCGGTTCTGGGATACAAAGGTGGCTGTTGCCAGTGCCAGAGGCGTCAACGGCATCGTGCAGAAACTGTTTAATTTTCGTGCTGCTGTATGTCCTGCAATAATCAGATAACCCAGCTGATTGATAGCATATTGCAGGATTACTGTTCCTGTAGATACAATAGCTAACATAAAGCCCATGGAAAGACCCTGGCCTGTCAGTTCCCGGTAAAGTGGTCCATCTACTTCAAAATGCTCCCGTGCCGGTATTAAAAGCTTACATTTTTTCATAATATAAATGGCACATAATACGGCTGAAATTCCCTGTGCTACCACCGTTGCCACAGCCGCACCGCGGATTCCCATATGAAACTGTGTAATAAAAAGAACATCCAGTACAATATTGATAACCGATGAAATAATCAGAAATGCCAGCGGCATAAAACTGTTTCCAATTGCACGAAGCAATCCGGACAACAGATTATATGCAAACATTACTCCAACACAGATTGTTACAATATAAATATAAGAATAGGATTCCTCCATGATTTCTGATGGTGTCTGTAACAAGACCAGAAGCGGGCGAAGTCCAATCTGTGCAATCAGCATTACACCAACCGTCACCGCTGCTCCAATTACCAAAGAGCCTGCAACTGCACGCTTTAACAAGTCTTTATCTCCTACACCAAAGCTTCTTGCCACTACCATGCTAAGTCCATTTCCAAAACCCAGTGCAAATCCTACCAGCAGTTCATAAACCGCTGCACATGCACCGATTGCTGCCAGTGATTCATCACCCAGAAAATGTCCTACTATCATGGTATCTGCCGCATTATAGAGCTGCTGAAATAAATTGGAAATAATAAGTGGAATTGCAAATAAAATCAAAGATTTTAAAATATTACCCTCTAATAAATCTGTTTTTGTATGCATCCTTTTAACCTCATCCTTTTCGTATCCTTATTTCAACTCCTGCAATACATCATCATATACCTTCTGAAAAGGAAGTCCTCTCTCTCTGCATACCTCCCGGATGGATTCATACTCCGGAGTAATACGCACTTCTCCTTCACCCTCACATATTTTAACCGCCACCTCACCATAGGAGGTCTGCCGCTTTTCTGTCCTTCTTGGTAGAATCGTCCGCACCATTTCTACATAGCGGATTCCAATGGTTGTTGTCTCACGAAATATAATTGCTTCTAATTTTTCCCGGTCTTCTTTTTTGCAGATTACTGTCAACTGATATGCCGGGCGGTTTTTCTTCATATAGACCGGTATATAATGGACATCTCTTGCGCCATTTTCCAATAAAAGCTCCATAGCATAGCCCAGTACTTCCCCGGTACAGTCATCGATATTACATTCCAGTTTTAAAATAGAATCACTTTCATAGACCGGTTCTTCTGTTTCCAGCAACAATGCCCGGAGCAGTCCCGGCCGCTTATAGTCCCGCTTTCCGGCGCCCAGTCCGTTTCCCACAATCCGGTAACATTCCGGCAGCTCTCTTGACGTACAGATAGCCGCTGCAATTGCAGCCCCTGTCGGAGTCACATATTCTCCCGGTTCACCGATTTTTCCAAGCGGAATTCCATATTCCATCACAATGTTAGTCACTGCCGGAACCGGAACCGGCAGGATTCCATGCTGGCAGCGCACCGTTCCTTCCCCTTCCCACAGGGCAGGAATAATAACCTCATCTACTCCAAGATTATCAACACAAGCTGCCGCTGCAATAATATCTACGATTGAATCCAAGGCTCCCACTTCATGAAAATGTACTTCTTCCACCGGAACACCATGGGCTTTTGCTTCCGCTTCTGCTAAAATCCTAAATATTTTCTTAGCAAGTGTCCTGGCACTATCAAGCATATTCGTGCCATCGATGATGGAATAAATTTCCGTCAGACCGCGGTGTTCGTGATGATGATGTTCCCCATGTGCGTGCGATTCTTCCTTCCCATATAGATACTTCATATCATGATCATGATTCTCATGGGCGGCATCTAGGATGACCTTAAAATCACATGCCGACAGGGCCGCCTTTTGTACTCTGCTGATTGCAATCTCAAAGCCGGATACCGGAATGCTCTTTAAAACAGTTTCTAAGGCTTCTCTGTCTGCTCCTGCATCCAGTAAAGCTGCCACTACCATATCACCACTGATTCCGGTATGGCAGTCCAGATATAAACTACGCTTCTTCATCATGCACCCCCAGTCTGTTTATCTGTGTTGCAAGATAGCCTGCACCATAACCATTATCAATATTTACCACTGCAACACCATTGGCACAGGAATTAATCATGGTAAGCAATGCAGAAATGCCTCCCATATTCGCTCCATAGCCTACGGAGGTTGGTACACCGATTACCGGCCTGCTTACCAGTCCGCCTAAAACGCTTGCCAGTGCTCCTTCCATGCCAGCCACTGCAACAACACAGTTGGCTTTCTGGATTACCTCAAGCCGTGAAAGGAGACGGTGAATTCCACTGACTCCCACATCATAAATACGTTCCACATTGGCTCCGAAAAACTCTGCCGTCTGCGCAGCCTCTTCTGCCACTGCAATATCTGCCGTTCCAGCCGTACATACCGCTATCAGTCCACTGCGTTTTTTATCCTTTTTTTCAATTTTTAATATACGAGAAACAGGGTCATAGGTAACCTGCGGTAATTCCTTGTGCAACAGCTCATACTGTGCCAAAGACGCCCTGGTTCCCATGACCTCGCCTTCATCCTTGTATATTCGCTGAAAGATTTCAAGAAGGAACTCATCCCGTTTTCCCTGACAGAATACCACTTCTGCAAAACCGGAACGCATTTTCCGATGGCTGTCTATCTTTGCATAGCCCATCTCTTCAAATGGTTTCCTTTTAAAAAACTGCTCCGCTTCTTCTACGGTCATCTTTCCGCTTTTCACCTGTTCTAATACTTCATGCGCTTCCATTCTGACATCCTTCCAATCTTTTCCCCCTGCCGGACTTTCGTCTCGACTCCTTTATTGGAATTATACACAATATCTGCGTCCAGTTCTACCCTGTCTTTTTCCAGACACAAAATTACCGTAGAACCGCCAAATTCAAATTTCCCTTTTTCTTCTCCACGGTGCACCGGGCAGTTTTCTTTCTCATTACAGATTCTGCCTACCATAAGTGCGCCCACTTCCATCATTAAAATATTGCCAAAATGCTGACTTTTCAGCACAGAAAATTCTCTGGTATTTTCCTTATAAATCGGATATATTTCTCCCGCCAGCGGATTTACCGTATGAAAAACACCCGGAATCCTATAGATGTACCCCATTCTGCCATCATCCACAAAGCTGTAATGATGATAATCATCTACCGTCAGACGGAAAATGCAAAGGGTTCCGCCCTCATAATGACGGGCGATTTTCCTGCTGCGGAAAAGGCTCTCCATGGTATATTCCGTATCCTTGACGCGGACTCTTCCCTCTGCTGTAATGGGATATATACTGAGCCTGCTGTCGCAGGGTGCACAGAAATTCTCCTTAATGTGGTCAAATTTCCGGTGTCCCGGCTTAATCTTTCTGGTAAAAAAATCATTATAGGAACGGTACTCCCGTTCCTCATAATCTGTCATATCTATATGATTCTTTTTTATAAATGGTGCAATTGCAGCCTTTGATACCGGCTGGTTCAAAAGGAATCCACCTGCTTTGGAAACAAAAGGTTTCACCAGAATTCCAAGTAAGATTCTTCCGGCAGCTGTCTCATACAATGCCTTTAACACTCTGCCCTGTGCTGCATTCTCACCAATTTCATTTCCCTTCCGGTCTACACAACGCATCTTCGTTTCCTCCTCATTTTTCCTTATTGCAGGAAATATTACCCAATTTCTGTCTCAACAAACACAAGACCTGTCTCATCCGTCAGCGTTCCTACCGCATCAGACGGTCTAAAATGGAATTCTCCAGTCCCGGAAAGCACAGTGAAATATGATATTTTGAGAATAAGAAGATTGCAATTACTGCACATGCCACAAGGATAACCAAAACTGCAAGAAATGCATTAGATGGCTTTCTCAATTTAAAATCTACAATGAATAATGTGCCAACTACTGCCAAAACAAAGAGTAGTAACACACTGAATTCACGCTCCGCAATTACAAAGTTCAGCATAAATGCCAGTGGCAGTACGATTGCCATCGTTGTAATCGGCAGTCCGTGATAATATTTATTGGCACCCTCTTCTACTCTCTGGCGGTTGGTTTCCAACACATTGAAGAATCCGAGTCGAATCACGGAGCAGACACAATAATATGCCAGAACAATAGTTCCAAGAATACCTCTTACACCAAGCACATAACAGATTACTGCCGGGAACGCACCAAAGCAGACTACATCGCAAAGGGAATCAATCTGAACGCCAAATAATTTTTCATCATCAGTACGGTTCTTTTTGGTTCTTGCAATCTTTCCATCAAACATATCAAATAATCCGGATAATGCCAGACAGATAATCGCTGTTCTGTAATGTCCTCCAATTGCCTGAGTAATTCCAAAAACAGAACACATCAGACTAATATATGTAAGTACTACTGTATAATCATAAAAACCTATCATTTTCCTTCTACCTTTCTTCTCTCTTCTGTTTACGCGGTCTTCCTATCGTAAAATGTGCTACGGCTGTCATAACTGCGCTTAAAATCAATTCTGTGTAATAACTGAGTCCCCTGCTTACCACCATCGCCGGCAATGTCAGTGTGCCGCAGATTGGTGCAAAAATAGATAAAAACAGTGATTCACTGATTCCCATTCCTCCCGGTAACGGAAGCATATCCACCGCAACGGAAATCATTCCCTGTAATACAACAATGGTTACCATCCCTGTTCCATCGATTCCGAAGGAACGGCAGGTCAGATATGTTACAAAAAAGAGTAACAGTCTTTGTACTACGGTAATCAAAAATACATTGGTTACGACCAATTTATGGGTACGGAAATATCCTGCCACATCCTGATACTGCTTCATGGCATTCGCCATTTTTTCCCGGTAATACTCAGTACGTTTCATCAGATGAATTTTACCAAGCCCTCTTATGATGGCATCCATCATATTAGCTGCCAGTGTCGGATGGAAAACCAGAAACATCATAAATGCCACACAAAAGACATTTAATAAAAGTCCCAGATAACACCATCCCAGCACAGGTTCAAGATAATGCATAAGCTGTGCCGGACGAATGATTACAACCAATGTGCCGAGTACCACAAGTACCAGCTTATAGGTAATGGTTACAATCATTAAAACCAGTGTCGATACCGGTATGGACAGCTTATCCTTTTTCATATAATAAATCTGTGCCGGCTGTCCTCCGGTTGCCGATGGTGTAATACAGCTGAAAAAGAATCCAACAAAGGAATACAGGAAACAATGCATAAGTTTTATCTTCTGCCGGATGCTTCGCATCATATAATATATGATAACAGATTCACTGCAGATAAAGAATACCACGCAGACCACCGCAACAAGCCAGTACCGGTAATCCGTATTCCGGATATACCCGAACAATTCACCTAAATCCTGTCCATGAAAGATTGCATATATGGTAATTGCAAATACGGTAATAAGAAAAACTGCATTCAGTATTCCTTTTTTCTTACTCATCATAATGCTTCACCCCGAATATCTTTCTTCCGATTTTATCAAAAACTTTCATTACCGGACGGTATATTCCGGTATGCTTTGATACAAACCAGCAGAATTCTGCCAGAAAAATGCCTGCTACCAGATCAATCATATAATGCTGTTTGGTAAACTGGGTGGATGCACAAATTAATGCTGCCATCACAAAAGAACATCCTTTGTACCAGCCCGGTATCTTACGGCTCTTTCTTACTCCGATGAAGCAGAACCAGCTTACCAGACAATGGATGGATGGAAAGAGATTCGTCGGTGCATCCGATGCATAGATAAAACGCACCAGCCAGCTGCAGAAATCATGCCCTGTCACTTCCGGTCTGATATTCGTGGTTGGAAGCAATATAAAGAAGATACAGCAGATTACTCTTGACAACATATCCGCTGTTGCAAAACGGAAAAATGTTTCCTTATCTTCTCTCGATACCAGAATATAATTGATTATACTGAATGCAAAAAATAAAACATACAGAATAATCCACTCTTTTACAAAAGGAATGCTCCTGTCCAGATTGCTGGTCAGGTCATAATGCTTTGCATTTGCCATCAGCCTCTGGGTGCCCCAATAAATAATGGTATTAAAAATGGCACACCATGCCAATGGCAGTGGTCCGTATGATGGTATCCATTTTGCTATGTATTTTTGATAAAATTTTCCCAACTTTGTCTCTTCACACATAATTTTCTAACTTTCTATTTTTTCCGACTTAATAATCATATTCGATTTTCCTTTAAATCACAAGCAGATATTCCCGGTGTTTATTAATATTTCCTTAATTTTGTTTTATTTTAAGCAGCTTTTTTCAGATTCTCTCTTTTCAGGTAATATCCATCATACGAAGCCCTTTCGGATAATGATTCTTCATGATTCCACCTGCCAGCTTGCCCCAGCCGATGCTGTAGCCATCTACGCAGATTAAATACCAGCCCTTTTCTCCTCCCCATGAAAAAGTCTGTCCCATCAGATACTGTCTGATTTCCTGACTGCCAGAAGAAAGCATGGCAACATGAAATGCCTCTTGTGGCTGCATGGCAAGTGCCAGTGCATGGGATGGTTCAAAACGGTTCTTTTTTAAGGTGCCAAGATGCAGTCCCGGCCGCAATACCTTCAGCCCCTTTAAAGCAGGAAATCCTTCCGGCATCAGATAGAGCTGCTCTCCAAATTTAAGCAATGCTCCCTGAGGTTTTTCTTTTAAATTCTCTTTTACAAAAGAAAGATATTCCGGGCAGTCTTTTTCCTTTATGCCCTTTTCCGTCAGTCCAAAGCCGCCATAACCTTCGCCTGCTTTCGTTATCACTGCTGCAAAATGTCCTTCGCCTTCGATTTTATGCGGAAACAGTCGGATGCAGCCTTCTTTGTCATGAATGAAGCCTTCACTGTCAATTCCTTCTGCAATCTGGCAGTCCGGATGACGTTCTAAGAAACGGTGCACGCTCCCTTCATCCTCTTCCGGTGCAAAGGTGCAGGTGGAATATACCATCCTGCCGCCGGGTCTTAACATCTCATACGCACAGTCTAAGATGCCGTCCTGCCGGTCGGCACACAGCTTCACATTGTCAAGGCTCCACTCATTTCCGGCCTCTTCATTCTTCCGGAACATGCCTTCCCCGGAACATGGTGCATCCACCATGATTTTATCAAAGCAGACCGGAAAATGCTCTGCCAGCTGCTCCGGTGTCTCATTTAATACCAATGCATTTTTAATTCCCATCCGCTCAATATTTTCAGATAAAATCTTCGCTCTCGCCGGATGAATCTCATTACAGATTAAGATTCCTTCCCCTTTCATAGCTGCCGCAATCTGGGTACTCTTTCCACCGGGAGCTGCACAGAGGTCTAAGATGATATCCCCCGGCTGTGCCTTAAGACATTCTGCCGGTACCATTGCCGACGGCTCCTGAATATAATACACACCGGCATTGTGATAAGGATGTTTTCCCGGACGAATCTCTTTTCCATAATAAAAACCGGTCTCACACCATGGAACCGGTTTTAGCTTCCAATCTGTCTGTTGTAAAAATTCTGATACACTGGTTTTCCCTGTATTAACCCGGAACGACTGCTGCCGCTCCTGCCCTAAGCTTTCAAAAAATGCAGGATACTCTTCCCCTAACATTTCCTTCATTCTCTCTAAAAACTCTGCCGGGAAACTATTATTTTCCTGTTCTGAATGCATCCGTATTTCTCCCTTCATCCACTTGCAGTAATCCGTAGAGTAACGGTTTTAGCTGGAATTCTTTGCATATGGCATCCACTTCTTTTAAAAGCTTCTGCTTATGCTCCTTTGAAATCTTTGCCTTTCTCGCCCGGATCAGAAGATTCTTTGGCGTATGGGACAAATCCACAAATTCTAAGACCTGGCTCTTGTATCCGCAGCACTCTAAGAGGTTGGCACGGATTGCATCCGTTGTCAGTGCTGCAAAACGCTCTTTGATAATGCCATAACGGGTCATCAGATGCAGCTTTTCGCTCTCCATCTGCTCATTTAATTCATGCTGGCAGCATGGCACGGAGAAAATCATTTCCGCATCCCAGCTGATGGCATTGTATAAGGCAAAATCCGTTGCGGTATCGCAGGCATGCAAAGATACTACAATATCCACCGGAAACGGTGCTTTGTAGCCATTGATATCTCCCAGTTCAAAATGCAGGGTGTCATATCCGTATTTTTTTGCTGCCTGATTACATTTTTCTATGACATCTTTCTTTAAATCCAGTCCTACAATCTCTACCGGAATCTTGCGCACTTCCGTAAAGTAGTAGTACATAATAAAAGTAAGATAGGACTTACCGCAGCCGAAATCAATGATATGAAGCTTCTCCTTTTTGCAGTCCTTCACATAATCATCGATGATTTCAACAAAACGGTTAATCTGCTTAAACTTATCATACATGGTGCGGACGATTTTGCCCTCTGCAGTAAAAATTCCCATATCCACCAACGGCGGAATGACCTTACCTTCTTCTAAGAGATAATTTTTCTTCCGGTTATGGGTTGCAGTCTCATTTACTGCATTCTGCAGCTTTTTCTTTTTATAAGACGGTACTCCTTTTTTGGATACCAGAAGAATATGCTCTGCTTCTATATCAAATCCATTGAGCTGGCGAAAATGATTCTGCATCAGTTCTTCCAATGCTGTCTCTAATTCTTCTACAGATAGATTCTCATGAAATACCTGCTTGTCCGTATATTTTTCCATCTGGAAAAAGGCTTCCTTTTTCTGTACGATAATTTTACGATACTCTTCCTGCTTTGTGGCAGGCTTACTGATAATCAGCTTCCTGCAGCTTTCTGCGATTGCTTCTATATACTCTCTCATTTCCATTATGCTTCTCTTAACTTTGCAATAATCTCATCTGCGATTGTCTCTGCACTCCTGCCGTCTGTTGCCACCGCAAGGTCTGCAACACTTTCATAACGGCTGCGGCGTTTCTCCATCAGTTCACGGATGTACTCCACATTCATATGGCCATTTAAAATCGGGCGGTCCTTGCTGTAGCGGACTCTCTCATAAATAGTTTCCGGTGTAGCAGATAACAGAACGATTCTGCCATTTTCTTTCATAAAAGATACATTTTCTTCCCGCAGCACTGTACCGCCACCGCAGGATACGATGACACCGTCTTTTTCTGAAATATCTTTTACAAGCTGTGTCTCCAAATCTCTGAAATGTGTTTCACCATACTGTGCAAAAATGTCAGAGATAGCCATTTTCTGCTGCTCTGCAATCATTTCATCCATTTCGCAAAGAGGAACATTTAATTTCTCTTTTAATACTTTTGCTATGGTGCTCTTTCCGGCTCCCATAAATCCAATCAGAAAAATATTCTCTGCCATTTTCTAATTCCTTTCCATATGTATGATTCCAAATATCGATTGAAATTCTTCTCTATTATTTTTACTGTCTATTGCTATTCTGATGTATGATTTCCAATATCCGCCGCAGTTCTTCTGCATCTATCTGTCCCGGTGCGCTGCTCTTTCCGGCTGCGCCAAAGGTAACTGCCGAGCCAAAGATTTCTCCGCAAAGACGGCTGATTAAGCCCTCCCCTGCCATAGACATGGTAATAACAGGTGTCTTCCCTGTTTCCTTCCAGCTTTCCGTTACCGTAAGCAGTGTTAAAACATCCTTGCTGCTTTGTGGCATAACGGCAATCTTTGGAATATCTGCGCCAAATGCTTCCATTTTCTGAAGTCTGGCAAGGAGTTCTTCTGCTGCCGGTGTTTTTTCAAAATCATGATTGGATGCAATGACTTTTACATGATTGCTATGTGCTGCCGCTACTACTGCCTTTACAACAGCATCCCCGGAAAATAATTCCACATCCACGCAGTCCACAAACCCGGATGCAATTGCAGCTTCATTTAAGCTTTGATATGCTCCGTCGCTTAAGGCAGCTTCTCCGCCTTCCCTGCTGCTTCGGAAGGTAAATAAAACCGGCAGTTCTCCCAAACATTTGCGAAGCTTTTCTAACAGTGCGACTACTTTTTTACTGTCTGCAGCTTCTTCATACCAGTCCACACGAAATTCCACCAGATCCGGTTTTGCAGCCTTCGCCCGCTCTGCGCCCTCTAATATTTCTTTTTCCGTCTTTCCTACAACCGGAACACAAATCTTTGGCATTCCGCTTCCGATTTCCAATGTCCTGATTCTGACTACCGTCTGCTCCATTTCTTACTCCTTATCCTACTGGAAAAACTTCTCTTTGACTTCCTGTACCGGCATCTCTTCTCCGGTGTACAGGCGGAATGCAGCAACACCCTGCCACAGTAACATTCCTTTTCCATTGAGGCAGGTGCAGCCTGCTTCTTTTGCTTCCCGGAGTAATCTTGTCTCTTCCGGATTATAAACGGCATCTGCAACCACCAGTCCCGGACGGAATGCGGATGTATCTTTCACAACGCTTTCTTTTTCCATCGGTTTCATTCCAACGATTGTTGCATTGGCAAAAATGTCAGAGCTTTGAATCTCTTCTGTCATCTTTGCAGTATCTGCAATGTCATACACATTTACCACAATGCCCGGCACTTCTTTTCTAATCTTCTCTGCTGTTTCCAGTGTTCTTTCGAAGAAGTCATCTTTGATATTGAAAATGCTGATTTCTCTTGCCCCGTCCAGCGCACACTGTACCTGAATGGCAGTGGCTGCTCCGCCGCCTCCTGCTACTGTGATTTTCTTTCCTTTTATCTCAATTCCATGGTCTCTTAAATTGCCTACAAATCCTTCACCGTCTGTCATATGTCCGATTAATTTTCCATCTTCATTTACTATGGTATTGACTGCTCCGATAATCCGGGCTGCCGGTGAAAGCTCATCCATATATTTTGCAGCTTCTGTCTTACATGGCATCGTTACATTGCAGCCACGCATGTGGAAAAGGCGCATGGCATCCAAGGCTGCCTTTACTTCTTCTACTTTTATATCGAATGCTACGTATGCATAATCTAATCCTAATTTTTCAAAGCTATAGTTATACATTGCCGGGGAGCCTGAGTGTCCTACCGGGGAACCGATCAATGCCAATAATCCTGTATGTCCTGTTATTCTTCCTTTTCCTTCCATGTCTTCTCTCCTTCTGTTCGAAATGATTCTGTTCGGGTGATTAGAAAAGACCGAACCAAAATAAATCTATCGTTGCCGTCATTGGCGGTGTTCCTTTTGTAACAGGAAATGCCATCGTTCTAAGACACTGCATTTTGCTTTTGTGATTTAGCCGGTCTTTCCAATGTTTGACAAGATATCTGTGCTGTGCGCCGGAATGCGGATGCATGAAGCAGGCTGTTAGGGGCACTTAGAATTTCGTCGGCAAACCGGCAACACTGGCACAGGGATGTGCCAGTGAGGCGCATCTTAAGCATGGATGCGAATATGCGCCGGTTGCCGGACGAATTCGTAACTTTATCGAAATTCTTAGTGCCCCTTGCAGGCTTGCTGTGGCATCCGCCTCCGGCGGACAGTGCAGATATCCCGTCAAAGCAGGCGGAAAGACAGTCTACTACAAGCAAAATGCGTATCTAAGAACGATAGGACATTTCCTGTTCATCAAAAGAAAACATCCCCCAATGACAGCAACAATACCATTTATCTGATTTTATCTTTTCTAATCACCCGAGTGAAACTCTTTTTCTATCATAGCTTTTTTTCCATGCCATGGCAATATTTATCAGAAAATATTCTGTCCATTCCGGTAATTATCCCACATGGCGCTGTTCGCCCGTTTTACTTCCTGTTCAAACTCCCGGGCAGATATCAGCTTGCAGTCCTGACCGCGGATAATCATCTGCTCTAAGCCATCGGAGGTTGCAACCGTTACATCATAATGATTGTGATGTTCGTGGGCAAAGCGTTCAATGTACTGGTCTGCCGTTTCTGCTTCCTTCGTAAAGACAATATGGATATTGTGATAATCCAACTGTTCTGTCTTATGTCCGGTCAGGCGGTATGCATCAAACACCACAATGACTTCGCCACCGAAGATGCCCTGATAGTTGCAGAGAATGTCCTGCAATTTGCCTCTGGCTCCATCCAGATTCACTTCTGCCAGTTCATGTAAATCCTTCCAGGCATAAATTACATTGTAGCCATCCACCAGTAGATAGCGTTCCAGTTTTTCCGGCTTGTGGTAAGTACGGACGGTTGGTGCATTGTTTTCTGCTTTGCGTTTTCGCACGACACCGTTTTTGCGTTTTCCTTCCTGCCGGTTGGCATAGAAGGTCTTTTCTAAAATAGCATCGATTTCATCGGTATCTACCCAGTCCTCTACTACGCCGGGACGGTGGACTTTTATCCGTTCTTCTTTCCCACCGCCATCTTCTTCTAAAACAGATGGCATATGCATGTGCTCTTTTACTTCATACCACGGCACCAGATAGCCCGCTCCGTGGGCACAGAATACAGAATCTGATGTATTATATAAATCTGCCTCCGGCTGATAACCGATAGCTTCTACCACCTCATCCTGATTCTGGCACACCTCGTAGCCCTGCAATGTGCAGAAGAATTTGCCACGCCCTTTGGCATAGGTATTTAATTCCTTCTGATAATCCGAAAGCTTCGATACCGGGCCGCTTCCGGTGAGCAGTGCCATTCCATTTTCTATCTGCGGAGCGTCCATTCTGCTGTTACGCTGCTCCATATCATGCATTGCACGACCCAGACATTCTTCCGGTATTTCCAGACGAAATGCATAATAAGGCTCAAGCAGTACAGAATCTGCTTCCATCAGTCCCTGCCTTATAGCACGGTAAGTTGCCTGCCTGAAATCGCCGCCTTCGGTATGCTTTGGATGTGCCCGGCCGGACACTACGGTAATCTTCATATCAGTAATGGCAGAACCGGTTAATACGCCCTTATGTTCCCGCTCTGCAAGATGGGTCAGTATCAGCCGCTGCCAGTTCTTATCTAAAATATCTTCACTGCAGTCTGTCTGAAAACACAGTCCGCTTCCGCGCTCACCCGGCTCTAACAGAAGATGCACTTCCGCATAATGGCGCAGTGGTTCAAAATGTCCGACTCCTTCTACAGTATTGCGGATGGTTTCTTTATAAATAATCTTCTCTTCGCCAAATTCCACTACTACGCCGTAGCGTTCTTTTACCAGTTTCTGTAAGATTTCAAGCTGTACTTCGCCCATCAGCTTAATGAGAATCTCTCCGGTTTCTTCCCGGTATACAATATGCAATTCCGGATTTTCTTCCTCTAACTGCTTTAATTTTGGCAGCATGACCGCCACCGGAACTTCCTTCGGCAAAACCAGTTTTACACTGCGTACCGGCTCTAAGACCGGAAGTATGGACTCTTCTTCGATACCAAGTCCTTCTCCTGGATAAGTCTTTGTCAGCCCGGTAACAGCACAGACTGTACCTGCTGCCGCCTCGGATACTGCCTCATATTTTTCTCCGGAATAAATACGGATCTGATTGACCTTTTCCGCCCACTCTTCTTCTCCGGCTTTGCCATTAAGCATGTCCTTTACATGAAGAGTTCCTCCGGTCACTTTAAGATAAGTCAGCCGGTTTCCCTGTTCTTCTCTTGCAATCTTAAAGATTTTAGCACCAAATTTATCCGGATACTGCGGTGTCCTGCCATATTCGTAAAGCCCGTCTAACAGTTCTTCCACCCCCTGCACCTTTAATGCAGAGCCAAAATAGCAGGGGAAAAGCTCCCGCTTTGCAATCATTTGTGCAAGGTCATTGGATGCAAGACTTCCTTCCGATAAGAATTTCTCCATGGCTGCTTCTTCGCACATAGCCGCCTCTTCATAGAAGCCTTCGTTCTGCTCCTGTGTAAAGTCAATGCAGTTGCCGTCTAAATGCTCCTTGATTTCCCATAAAAGAGCCTCTTTATCCGCTCCCGGCTGATCCATTTTATTGATAAATAAGAATACCGGAACCTGATAAAGTTTTAACAGACGCCACAGCGTTCTGGTATGTCCCTGCACACCATCGGCTCCGCTGATGACCAGCACTGCATAATCAAGCACTTTAAGGGTCCGCTCCATCTCCGCAGAAAAGTCCACATGCCCCGGTGTATCCAATAAAGTGATTGCCATATCTTTCCAGGAAAATTCTGCCTGCTTTGAGAAAATCGTAATTCCACGCTCCCGCTCCATGGCATTATTGTCAAGATATGCATCCTTATTATCCACTCTTCCCAGATGGCGTATGCTTCCGCTTGTATACAACATACTTTCCGATAATGTTGTCTTTCCTGCATCTACATGTGCAAGAATTCCGATTACCAGCTTCTTCATGTTTAAAGGTATCCTTTCTGACATTTTTTTACGCTGTACAACTAGTCCCGGTTCAGCTCGGCTAAAAGCTCTGCCCGCTTGCTTCCAATCAGCAGCTCCTGATTATACTGTAAATAGCGGTCGCAGTTGTGCTCGGCTAAGAATCTTGCGGATTCTGCCACGGTAGCAAGATCTGTTACAAATACCACCATTTCCTGACCGCCCTCAAATGCCTGCTCCATAAAATCAAACGCATGCTCTAAGGCTGCTGCGGTCTTTTCTTCGATTGTTTCTAATGTCTTTCTCTGGATATCAAAGGCTGCCTTTTTTTCCTCAAAGACTTCTTTCTTTGCCCCTTCGGAATTACGGTATTCTTTCAAGGCTGCAAAGTCGCGGTCTGTCTTAGCCTTTTCTTTTCCATAGCTTCGGAACAGATTCTGTAATCCGTCCAACAAAAGATTGACCACGCTGAGTCTTTCATCAAAAGCTGCATCATAAATCCGGGCAAATACTTCCGGCCGAATCTTTCCTTCCAATATTAACGGAATTCCATAGTCATCCTTATATTTCTGGTATAAATCAAAATATGCTGCCGCATCCTCTGCCACATCCTTATGATGTAAAAATTCTCCTACAACGGTTTCATCTACCGGAAGCCCCATTTCTTCATAGGTCTGCATCAGAATGCTTAAGTCCTCCCAGCCTCTTGCTGTGACAAACTGCAAGCCGTCTACATCTGCTTCCACCCGGTAGAAATTCTTTGGGCGAAGCTCAAGATAGCTTAAAATTGCACCATGGATATGTCTTGATCTGGCATAAGCTTTCCAAACACCAAGGTCTGCCTCTACCTGCATACAGCGGACACGGTCCAAGGTTACCATATCAAATTCCCGCACCGATTTATTG